>Ga0209344_10000084_pt1 | contig 197941 bp, 169 predicted proteins | sample Cruoilmetagenom6_FD_187293 | JGI IMG/M metagenome (GOLD analysis project Ga0209344, IMG submission 187293) | Oil polluted marine microbial communities from Coal Oil Point, Santa Barbara, California, USA - Santa Barbara Oil Seep Sample 6 (SPAdes)... | ecosystem: Environmental > Aquatic >...
TTACCCACGACCTATTTAAGAATTTTGCAGACGTTTTTGGCATTTCAATTAAAGAAATCATTATCTACAACCTAGTAGAGGGCGTATTCTATGCTAAATTAATCTGCGACAAAGATGGAAAAGAAGTAGAAATAGACACTCGCACTTCTGATGCAGTAGCATTGGCTGTTCGTTTCAAATGCCCCATTTACACATTTGAATTTATACTAGCTTCGGCAGGTATTGTTTTGGACGATGAGAACACAGAAGGATCTACTACCTCAATTTCTCCAGAGAAAGATACAACACCTACCCCACCAAAAAAGAAAAAATCTTCATTGGCTGATTTTAGTATCAAAGAATTGAACAGCAAACTAGAGAAAGCGATAGAGAATGAAAATTATGAACTCGCTTCTCGTATTCGTGATGAAATCACCAAACGAAATAGCTCCACTAATTAAATAGATTTTGAAGATATCAAACGCTTTTAAGTGGCTTTTGCTACTTCCATTATTTCTGACTTTTGCATGCGGTGATTCCAATGTACCTAAAGCAACTTCTTCTTCTGAAGGGTTATCACTCTGGATTTCTTCAACAGGGACCAATTTTGACTCACTAAAGGTAGATCAACGAAAAGAGTTGACAGCATATAAATCTGGCACGGGATACCCAGGGAAATGGAATATTCTTGACGGAAACATTGTAATCAATCAATCTACCTTAGTATCTACTGATAGCAATGGAGTTGATTCTTTCCAATTAAAACCAACTACATATAGAGTAGTAGAACTAGAAAATAATGCCATCGAATTGATCCACAAAGGAAATTCTGAAAAGTATCAATTGTTCAACAGCAACTACAAAATCAAACCTTCAGAAGGCTTGACGATAGAATCATTATTGAGAGGAGTCGTAGGAATGATTGTTTTGTTACTTCTAGCATTCCTCTTCAGCGTTAATAGAAAAGCAATTTCTTGGAGTTTAGTAAGCAAAGGAATCGGACTACAAATTATATTCGCAATACTGGTTTTAAAAGTTCCTTTTGTAGCTAAAGTATTCGATATTGCCAGTGGATTCTTTGTAAAAATAATCTCCTTTACGAGTGAAGGAACGAACTTCTTATTTAGCTCATTCATCACTGAAAAAATTGAAATTGGTTTTATCAATTTCGCTATTCAAGTACTTCCAACAATAATTTTCTTCTCGGCATTAACAAGCTTACTATATTATTGGGGAATTCTTCAGAAAGTGGTTTATGCTTTTGCATGGGTGATGAAAAAATTAATGAAATTATCTGGTGCAGAAAGTTTAGCAGCAGCCGGAAACATCTTTTTAGGCCAAACTGAATCTCCTCTTTTAGTAAAACCTTACCTCAGCAAAATGACCAACTCTGAAATCATGAGTTTGATGTCTGGTGGAATGGCCACCATAGCAGGTGGGGTTTTAGCCGCATATATTGGTTTCTTGGGAGGAGATGATCCTGTTCAACAAATCTACTTTGCTAAGCACTTATTGGCTGCGTCTGTAATGTCAGCACCTGCAGCTATAGTCGCTGCCAAAATATTAGTTCCTGAAACAGAGGAGGTAAATTCAACGATGGAAATCAGTAGCGATAAAATTGGCGGAAATGCTTTAGAAGCGATTGCAAATGGCACTACCGATGGGATAAAATTAGCTGTGAATGTAGGAGCAATGCTATTAGTTTTCATCGCTTTTATTACAATGGGCAACTATTTACTGTGTGATATTATTGGACATTACACCGGCCTAAATGAAATCATAGCCTCAAGTACCTCCTTCAGAGGCTTGACTTTTGAATTTCTAATTGGATATTCTTTCGCACCCATTGCATACTTAATGGGGGTTGCTAAAGAAGACATGGTATTAGTGGGACAGTTATTGGGTGAAAAAACAATCTTAAATGAGTTCGTAGCATACGTGTCATTAGGAAAAATGAAAGCTGCTCAATTATTCGCTGAGGAAAAGTCAATTACAATGGCAACTTATATTCTTTGTGGTTTTGCCAATTTCGCAAGTATTGGAATTCAGATTGGTGGAATTGGCGCATTGGCTCCAAATAAAAAAGGAATTTTATCAAAATTTGGAATTAGAGCTTTGATTGGAGGTACATTAGCTTCATTATTTACTGCAGTAATAGTTGGTGTAATTCTATAAACCTCTCCCATTCTCATACGAGAGAATAAGACTAAAAATAAATGGCATTTCGTTGTTCGATTGTTTAAATTTGGCCAACGTCAAATCCATTTATCATGCAGCAATATCACGAACTACTTCAACACATTTTAGATCACGGTACGCAAAAAGGAGATCGGACTGGAACAGGAACGATTAGTGTATTTGGCCACCAATCTCGTTATGATTTGTCAGCTGGCTTTCCTCTAGTGACTACAAAGAAGGTGCATTTGCGTTCTATTATTCATGAGCTACTGTGGTTTCTTTCTGGTGATACCAACATCAAATATTTGAAAGATAATGGGGTTAGTATCTGGGATGAATGGGCAGATGAAGATGGCAACTTAGGACCCGTTTATGGCTACCAATGGCGTTCATGGCCGACAGCTGATGGGCGGCACATTGATCAAATTGTCAACATTATCAATCAAATAAAAAACACACCTGACTCTAGAAGAATTATTGTGAATGCATGGAACGTTGCAGAAATCGAAAATATGGCACTCCCTCCTTGTCATGCTTTTTTTCAGTTTTATGTCGCGGATGGCAAATTAAGTTGCCAATTATATCAGCGCAGTGCTGACACCTTTTTAGGCGTTCCTTTCAATATTGCCTCCTATGCTTTGTTGACAATGATGGTCGCTCAGGTTTGTAATTTAAAACCCGGAGATTTTGTGCATACTCTTGGTGACGCGCATTTATATTCTAATCATATTGATCAAGCCAAATTGCAATTGAGCCGAGAAATTCGTCCATTGCCGACAATGAAAATCAACCCTGATGTGACGGATTTATTTGATTTCAAGTTCGAAGATTTTGAATTATTGAATTATGATCCACACCCACATATTAAAGCAGCGGTAGCAGTATAATTAATTTCTCACGGAATAAATCAACCCACCTAACGAATACACATTACTTAAACAATTTTTTGATAGATGCTCAACCTTAGTAAGGCTGAGCGGAGTCGAAGCCTAGACATTACACTATGAAAATCTCTTTAATTGCAGCAGCTACAGAAAATAATGTAATCGGACGTGACAATGATTTGCCTTGGTCGCTGCCAGACGATATGCGCTTTTTTGTAAGAACCACTAAAGGACACCATGTTTTAACTGGTAGAAAAAACCTAGAGTCTTTTGGAAAACTTTTACCCAATAGAGTCAACATTGTTGTTACAAGAGATACCGATTATGAATTTGAAGGCGCTGTGATTGTTCACAATTTAGAAGAAGGTATTCGAATTGCTGACAGAAATCGAGAAGAAGAATTGATGATAATTGGAGGCGGCGAAATCTATAAGCAAGCTCTTCCTATGGCAGATCGCATTTATTTGACTAGAATCCATACCGAATTAGAAGGGGATACTTTTTTTCCTGAATTCAGTTTAAATGAATGGCAATTAATTGATTCTGAAAAGCATGAAGCAGATGAAAAGCATGCGTATGCATTTACTTTTGAAACGTATGAGCGGAAGTAAGCCACTTAGGCCTTCCCCAAACACTGACTAATTGATTTAAAATAGTTTAAGTACTCTTTCTTATTTTTTGATTTTTAAATTCGATAAGCTACACTATCTTCCACATCTCTTCTAGGCGATTTTTTATTTCAACTTTATGAGCTCTGCTTATTGGTACTTTATCGTTGTTGTTTAATACAAGCGCCCCTCCATCGGTTCGCTGCAACTCCACCACCTTTTCTAAATTAATCATATAGCTCTGATGAACACGCATAAAAGAAGCGCTTTTCAGCAATCTTTCAAATGACTTCAAGGACTTTGACACGAGTAAAGGCTTACCTGTTTCTAATATAATTTCTGTATAATTATTATTCGCTCTCAGAAAAACGATTTGCTCTAAAGAGACAAACAAAGTTCCCTTACTCGTTGGAATTCCTATTCGTTCATCGTCTCCTTTTCTCCCTTTTTTAGCATTGACATAATCAGGACAAAGTTGCCTCTTAAATAAGGTTCGAATGTCTTTAACACATTTTTCAAGTGCTATAGGATCTATTGGCTTTACTAAATATTCAAACACCATAGCTTCTTTACCAGGCATTTCATACGATGGATTTTCATGTGTTAGTAGAACGACATAGAATTTCTTTTTAGACGCTTTTAAATTTAATAAGGCACCTGACGATTGTAGCATTTCTTCATCAATGAAAATTAAATCGGGATCTGAGTTTTGAATAATTTTTAACCCTTCGAAGGGGTTGTCGGTAACACCAACAATATTAACATTGGTGCAAAATAAACGCAGGAGTTTGGATAACGACTCACGAGTCTCCTTCTCGTTTTCTATTATTATTACATTCATGGGGTGGGGTAGGTTTAGTAAAAAGCATGTGTATCAAATTTACAGGAAAAATTGAAAAAATACTAAATCAAAAGCTAATCAACTTTCAAAAGTTATTCAATATCAACCTTATTAAAAATCTTCTCATCATTTGCTTCTGGTAAGTTAAGCACAAAAAAAATATCGTAATCATATAAATTACGATATTTTCCACTAATTAATTTTGAGTACTAACTCTCATTTATCGAAGTTAATAGAGGGAGATGCACTACAACTGCATTCCCCCCCTATTAATTCCATCCTTTTTTATTACTTCATAATAATAAGGGTTTCTGTTTTAATTGAATTATTACCAATAAATTGAATGTGGTATGGTCCTAGCGGAAGATCTTGTAAATTAAATTCGAAATCACGAGGAGTTTCAACATTCAATGTATGCTTAAATACTGCCTTTCCGGTAATATCAAAGATTGAGATCTCATAGTTACCAACCTCAGGAACATTCACTTTCAACAAACCACTAGATGGATTAGGATAGAAAGTAATTTCTCCTTTCTCACTATTTCCAAATCTATTTTGGCTTTCGATCCCTTTGGAAGACTTCGTTCTTGAACTAGCGTCTGCATCCCCACATTTTGGGAAGTCAATACATACAGTAAACGAACAAGTTGTTTGATCACATTCATTGGTGATAATGACCTCGAAACAAACTTTACCTCCAGGGTAGTAATTCGAACCAACAGTCCATTTTCCATGAATAAAACTTCCATATGGAGTGATTGTACTTGGTGTACTAATAACACTTCCTACTGGAGGAATAATTTGATAAGAATATTGATCACATTTTTTACCGAAAGGAGCAAAATCAATACCCATTCCAAACTCGTATACTACTCCAACAGAAGTATGAACACATTCCACATACTCAAAGTAAGCCTTACCTTCACATGGATCGCTACAAGCTGTTAACATAAGGTCTACTTCACAAGAGTATCCATCACATCCATCCAATGTTTCTACATACAAACGTATAGTATAAGCCCCAGGAGTCGTAATCGACAGATCAACAACAGCACCTGTTCCAGATGCAATTGGATTCCAATTCACACCATCGAAGCGCTCCCATCTCCAATTCTGGAAAGTTCCTGGAATTCCTGGGAAATTATAAGCCGTTCCAGATTCTATACAGTCTGAATAACAACCGCACATGAAGCTACAGAAGTTTGGAAGCTCATGTACTTCAGTAAAACTATAATTAGAACAACCATTAATATCCGTACCTACAGCGTAATATTTACCAGCACTAATGGCCGAAGTAGAAACACCAACATCACCAGTTGTCCATGATATACTATTGTATAATCCTGGATTTGTCACTGTTAACAACACAGGGCTATCAGGACACGCAGGAACTGGATTTGTTGTAATAACTGGTGCAGCTGGAAGGCCGAACACCTCAACTGGGAATAAAAATGACTCTTTTACACAGTTTGGTGAGGTTGTACTTAATTCAACTTTAAATACATGATTTCCTATTGGAAGACCTCCTGCCATTGTTAACTGTGGATTGGTAGATCCAGCTGAAGTAAATGGTGCTCCTCCAATAGACACCAACCATTGGTATCCATAAGAGTTTCCATAATTACATGTCAAATTGATATCATCACCAATGCAATATTCATCCAAGCCAGTTATGATTGCATCAGGAATTTCAACTACTTCTACAGTTGCAGGCCCGAAACTTTGGAAACATCCATAAGAATCTGTAACACCTAAATAATGCGTAGAGGTTTGTGTAGTAGTTGTTGCGCTTGATGCAGCTGTACCTGTAGTAGTTCCATCACTCCATAAGTAGTTATAAGGTGCTGATGAAGGTGATGTTGTATTCGTAAAAACAATACTTGCTACTGTTCCCGGACACATTGGTGAAACTGGAGTTACATTAATATTGCCTGAAATGGCATTTGCTTTAACCGTAATGGTTTGATTCGCACTGGTACTTGTACATCCAAACTCATCAGTAACCATTAGGTTAGCAGAATACGTTCCAGGTGTTGTATAAGTCTTATCAGGACTTTGCGTCAATATTCCAGAACCATCTCCGAAATTCCAATCCCAACTTACAATATTACCTGCTGATAAATCTGTAAAAGAAAGAGGATTCCCTTCACATACAACAGGGTTCACTACAGAGAAATCTGCATTAGCATTCTCTGGCATCGTGAATGTATTCACATAAGTACAGGAAGCATTAATTGTTTGGCCACCCCATGTATATGTTCTTGTTTCCTGGAGTGTTACTTGAATAACATTTCCTCCTATTAATCCTGGCACTCCCATATAGTCCTGACTTGTTGACGTTCCTAAAGTGGTAGCCGCCGTCATATCATATACCGTCCATAAATGGTTGAATAGCGATAATGGTCCATGAACAACATCTGTAGTGTTAATTAAATTAACTAAGAATGTATTTCCGGAAGGACAACTAATATTCAACTCATAATTAGCTACTACTGGTACAACAACGTCAAAGGTGTAGATTTTGTCGCACAGTGGTGCACCATATGAAGCAATTACAGTAACAGGGTAAACTCCACTAGCAGGAAATTGGAACGTAGGCATATAACCAGTTGCAGACCCTAAGTCAGCAAAATTCCATCTCACTTGAGTAGGAGTTAAACCAAGTGCAGTTGCATTAAACCTTACAACATCGCAACCTGGAGAAGGTGCATTTTGATATACGTTATAGGTATAAGATATAGAAGATCCATGATTGGTACAGCTAGGAGGAGGACCACATCTTCTTACTCTAACAATATTGGTTGTAGATGAACAACCGTTGGCATCAGTAATAACAACGGAATAATTACCTGCATCAGCTGGATTATTTCCAATAGTATGGTTCGGCCCAGTTACTCCAAGAATTACAGATGCGCCATGATACCAAGTATAAGTATATGGACCTGTTCCTTGTACACTCACGAAGAAATCGACTATATTATTATCGATACAGTTTTTATCTCCAGAATAGGTTAAGTTGGCTACAGGTGCCGGATTAACCGTCACATTCTGAGTTACAGTATGAGTTGTACTACAATTTGTTGCAGTTCCAGTAATTACAAAAGATCCACTAGTAGGAAAGTTATAACTAATTACACTACCTGTACCTGGTAAAGTCACTGTCGCGCCTGTTGCTATGTTTTGTACAGTCCAAGTATGCGGTCCAGGTACTCCCATTGTAAAAGAAGAAGTCCAGGTTCCCCCACTATTCTGACAAACCACAGACGGTCCACTAATACTCATTACTGGATTCGTCACATTTACATTATACGCTACAGCACTTCCTGGCACATTACACGTGGTAGGTGTTAAGACTACTGAAGCAGGACCAGAATAATTATTCCAAATCACAGAAATATTAGTCGTCCCTTGTCCGCTTACTACACTACCGGCATTTGCAGGAACTATAGACCAGCTATATCCATCTAAAGAAAGTGGCATACTGTATCCTATTGGTGCGCCTGTTGGTGTGTTTGCACAAACTGTTGTTGGGCCTGTAAAGTCAGACTGCGTAATTACAGGAGGCACCTTTTCATTAATAACTACTAAATAATCATCAGAAGGACAATCATTTTGCTTTGAAATATGGCGTAAAATAATTGTTTTAACACCAGCTCCCCATGTCACACTAACGGAGTTCCCATTGGATGTGGTAACAGTTCCTCCATTATTTACTTCCCATTCTAAATAATAATCAGAAGAAATTGGACTTGCTGTGTAAATGGATGCTTCATTAATACAAACGATAATAGGGCCATTTATTACAGTCGGTGTTGGTGGTTTTGCAATTACAGTAAAACCATGAACTGCATAATCATTACAGTAATCTCTTGGGGAACTCACATCTTGTGCAGTCACAGTATATGTTCCGGGAGTGAGAGAACCTGGCACATTAAAAGAGCTTGAAACTGAACCACTAGAAGCAACGATTGTTCCTGATTGGTTAGTTACCACCCAAGTCAATTGACTACCTGCTGGTCCGTTTACAGTTAATGGACTACCCGCACATACTTTAGAGGCTCCATTAATTTCAAAAGGAGATAAAACTCTCACATTAAAATCACTAGAACTTCCACTACAACTTAAAAAATTATTGTCATATTCAACGGTTACTGTATAAGTACCAGGAGAATAAAATTGATACCATAGTTCATTACTGGTTTCCGCAACTGGATTTCCATTAACCTTCCAAGTATAAATAGTACCGGGATAACATGGAACCTCAAAGAAGCCTGCCTCTCCCACACATACAACCTCATCTCCTTCGATGTTAATGGTATTAGGAATAATTGGGATAATAACAGTGGTCATAGCATCACAAACACTTCCGCAACCTGACAATACCAAACTAATAGTACCAACAGGCCCAGACCCCCAGTACACATCAATTGAAGTAACGTCGACTCCGTCTGCTGTTTGTGGAGTTATAGTCGCTCCACCTGCGGCTCCTGTTATAGTTCCATTATTCGAAATAACCCATTCGTAGTATCCTCCGACACATGGAGTTGGCAAAATTGCATTATAAGTAAATGTACCATTATCACACACCACATTCTGACAAACAATCTCAGGACCTACTTCGTTTCTAACTTTTACGTTAATATAGGAAGTATCCAAACAGTGACATTCATTTTCTACAATTTGAGTCACTAAGTAATTTCCAGGAGTGGTATAGGTTTCACAAGGATTTTGAAGATTAGAAGAATTAGAATTTCCAAAATCCCACGACCAACTGCTAGCTCCGGAAGAGAGATCATTAAAACAAACGGTGCTATTCAAACAAATTTCTATTGTATTCGCCCCTACAATAGTCTGAGAAGACCCAATTGGGCCACCATGATCAACTTCAAATTTTGCAATAGGTTTATCTACAATTACAATACAAGTAGTATCTGTTTGCGTACATCCTGCCGGAGTAGTTTCAGTCACTACCACATAAGCTTGTCCTGGACTTCCCCAAGTAACAGTCGCAGAATTAGTCGTTGCTCCTGATATCGAGGTATAAGCTCCAATAACTGTCCATTGATACGTATTTCCCGCTACATTGGGTGTTGTATAAGTCACCGGACTATCCTCACAAACTGTTTCACATTCAAATAGATCGGGCTTTTGTGGAGCTATAAATCGATTCTCCTTTTCCCTGACTGGGTCTGTGACGCAATCGCTATCAAAGTCTGACACAATGAGCGGATTGGGAGCTACATTAACCGTTACATTCAACGTAAGGTTAGATACTAATACTCCTCCGGAGTACTCTTGCAATCCAACTGTATGCGGACCAGGGACTGCTAATCCCCAAGTAACAGTAAATGTCGCATTACCAGTACCCGCATTAATAGTTGCGATACCAGTTCCTCCGGTCGCACTCCAATTATAGACATTCCCGGCGCTGTATGGAAACGTATAAGTAACTATATCTCCTTCACAAACAGAAACTGCCCCACTTATACTTGGAGCTGCTGCATTTACGATAAAAGGAGAAAGAAAAAACAATAAGGTTAGTACTAGGCTGGTCTTATTACGCCAACACTTTTTAATTTTTTTCATCTGATAAAGGGTTAGGTTAGTTTATAAATAATATCATTATAAATTTGACTAACTATATCAGAAATTCAATGACCCAATTGGAATCTGGTGATTTTCAATTAGAATTTAGTAAAGAATTAACGGAATCAAGTAAAAACCAACTAGCAGCAATTATTCAAAATACCACGTAAACAAAAAAAGGTAGCTAAGAGGCTACCTTTAATTTTTTCAATGTTGATTGTTCCACCTTACTTTCCGCGTATTCTTTGGTAATCTTCAGTTCTTTCTGCTTGCTATCACTTGGAATCTCAAACATTGCATCCAGCATTATTGCCTCACAAATAGAACGCAATCCTCTCGCGCCCAATTTGTATTGGTCGGCTTTTTCCACGATGTAGTCCAAAGCTGAGGCCTCAAATGTCAAATTCACACCATCTATTTCAAACAATTTTGTAAACTGCTTCGCAATAGCATTCTTAGGCTCAGTCAGTATTCTTCTAAGCGCTGCAGCATCTAATGGATGTAAATAACTCAATACTGGAATACGTCCAATTAACTCAGGAATTAACCCAAAAGTTTTAATGTCATGAGGAGCAACGTACTTTAACAATTGATCCATATCAATTTCTTCGTCCTCATTTCGACTTTTATACCCGATGGCATTTGTTTTCAACCGTTTTGCAATCACCTTATTGATACCATCAAAAGCTCCTCCACATATAAACAGAATATTCTTAGTGTCTACTGAAACCATTTTTTGTTCTGGGTGCTTCCTTCCTCCCTGAGGTGGTACATTAACAGTAGCACCTTCAAGTAATTTAAGTAATGCCTGTTGCACACCTTCTCCTGAAACATCTCTAGTAATGGAAGGATTGTCACTCTTACGGGCAATTTTATCTACCTCATCTATAAAGACTATACCACGCTGTGCCGCTTCAACATCATAGTTGGCTGCTTGCAATAACCTGGATAAAATACTTTCAACATCCTCCCCTACATACCCCGCTTCTGTCAAAACTGTAGCATCAGCAATACAAAAAGGGACATTTAACAATTTGGCTATAGTTTTGGCCATTAACGTCTTACCTGTTCCAGTTTCTCCAACCAATAAAATATTTGATTTCTCAATTTCTATCTCATCATCAGCAACAGACTGATCCAGCCTCTTGTAATGGTTGTATACCGCAACTGCCAATACCTTCTTCGCCTCATCCTGCCCAATAATATAGTCGTCCAAATAGGTTTTAATATCCTTTGGTTTCAAATTATTATAGGCTGGTTTATTATTTTGTTTGGGTGCTAATTCTTCCTTAACGATCGCCTCCGCTTGTGAGATACAACTGTCGCATATGTGTCCTGTAATCCCTGCTATTAATACGTGCGTATCTTTTTTGTCTCTTCCACAAAAGGAACAATGTATATTTTGTTTCTCTGCCATAGTCTATTATACTGAAATTAAAAGCCGCCCCGATTTAGTCGAGGCGGCTTCAAAGTTAATTATTTTTTCTGAGGACTATTTCCTAACTAACACTTCATCAATCATTCCATATTCCTTAGCTTCATCCGCTTTCATCCAATAATCACGATCGGAATCCTTTTCAACCTTCTCAAAAGGTTGACCTGAATGCTTAGCAATAATTTCATACAACTCCTCTTTCATTTTCAACACTTCTTTCAAAGCTATCTCCATATCAGAGGCCATCCCTTGTGTTCCAGCTGAAGGCTGATGAATCATTACTCGCGAGTGAGGCAATGCAGTTCTTTTTCCATGAGCACCTGCACATAACAGCACTGCTCCCATAGATGCAGCCATTCCTGTACAAATAGTTGCTACATCTGGTGAAATATATTGCATCGTATCATATATTCCTAAACCTGCATAAACAGAACCTCCAGGAGAGTTTAAATAGATTTGAATATCCTTTTTATTGTCTACCGACTCTAAAAACAACAATTGTGCTTGAATGATATTGGCCATTTGATCATTTACTCCTGTTCCTAGAAAGATAATTCTATCCATCATCAGTCGAGAGAATACGTCCATTTGAGCAACATTTAATTGACGCTCTTCGATAATATATGGTGTCATTGAAGCATCAATATAATTATCCAAGTGCATTCCACTTATTCCTTTGCCTTTTACTGCAAATTTTCTAAACTCATTCTTATCGAACATGGTATCTCTTAATTTAACTCGTTACTATTTTCTTTTAGCTTCGGCTAATTTAACGAATTCGTCATAAGTAACAGACTTCTCTTTAATCTTAAAATTGTTATTGTACAATTGGATTAATTTCTGCTGATAAAGTTGCTCATAAATTTGGCGCGCTTCGTCCTGATTTTGCAATACTCTATTAGCAGTATCGGTTAATTCAGCGTCATCCATAAAGTTTTGTCCCATTCCAGCCATCTGTTGTTGAATTAATGATTTAGTGTAATCAACTACCTCATCACGACTTACTTCTAGCTTATTATCTTTGATAATTTTATTCTCTATCAATTGCCATCTCAAACCTACTGCATACTGGTCATACTCTGACTCAATTTGCTCTTTAGTAACTGGTTTTTCATTGGCCACCATCAACCATCTTTTTAAGAACTCATCTGGAAGCTCAATTTTTGTTTTCTCAATAAGAGTATCTTGCACTTCTCTATTCAATAACCGATCTGAATTTTGACTAAAACTCTTCTCTAATTCCTCTTTAATCTTGTCTCTAAACTGTTCCTCAGAAGTAACAACATCCTTACCATAAAGCTTATCAAAAAATTCTTGATTTAAGTCTGCAGGAACCATTCGATTAATCTTTTCAACGGTAAAATTAAAATCACCATCGATTGCCGCAGCTTGAGTTTCATCAATCCCCAACCACGATTTAATGTAATTGGCTCCACCCATTTTAGCAGGATTTACAACTACTGTATCTCCAGGTTTTAAACCTGTTAGTTTCTTAACAATTGACTTATCTGCAATAGAAACTATATTTAAGACACTACTATTATAAATTCCAGCTTCTTTTACTTCACCCTTTTCATTCAGCTCAACAAACTTTCCGTATAACATATCATCTGCAGCGGAAACGTCTGCATTCTCCATTTTGCCATATCTTTTGGCAATCTCGTTCACATTCTGATCAATTAATTTGTCATCAATCTTTACGATTACTTTTTCAAATTTATGTTTGTCAGAAACCTCTACCTCAAACTGAGGCGCTATCCCAATTTCATAGGTAAATTCAAACTCTGTTTGAGTTGCAAAATCGATTCTATCTTGCTGCTTTGGAATGGGATTTCCAAGCATATCAATCTTATTTTCAGATATATATTTATACAACTCGTCAGATAAGAGTTTATTTATCTCATCAACCAACACGCTAATACCAACTTGCTTTTTAATTACACCCATTGGCACCATTCCTTTTCTAAATCCTGGGATAGTGGCCTTTTTTCTGTGTTCTTTCAAAACAGCATCCACCTTATCCTGATAATCAGCAGGTGTTACTTTTAAGGTTAATTCTGCATTTAATTGATCGATGTCTTTTCTTGTTACGTCCATTGTAAATAGAATAAATGTATTTAAATTAAAAATGGCATAAGGCGAAGGACTTACCTTAGCTTTATACCATTCTTTGTAGTGCGGATGAAGGGACTCGAACCCCCAAGCCTCGCGGCACTAGATCCTAAGTCTAGCGTGTCTACCAATTTCACCACATCCGCCAATAAAATCTCCTTTTAAAAACGAGAGGGCAAAGATACCTTTTTTCGAATAATATACAGCGATATTGAAAAAAATATTTAATCCAATACAAATAACTTTTTAAAGCCTTAGTGATATCATTAAATTTGACCAAGAAAAAATACAATCCATGATTAAAATAAACCCCAAAGACATCACTGTCCCAGAATTACAAAGACACCTTCAATCTGCAATTGGGCCAAGGCCGATTGCCTTCGCAAGTACCATTGATAAAGATGGAAATCCTAACTTATCTCCTTTTAGTTTTTTTAATGTATTCAGTGCCAACCCACCGATACTCGTTTTTTCTCCTGCTAGAAGTGGGCGAACCAACACCACTAAAGACACCTACAATAACGTTAAGGAAGTAGACGAAGTAGTAATCAACATCGTAAATCACGATATCGTTCACCAAATGTCTCTCTCCAGTTCTGCCTATCCCAAAGAAGTGAATGAGTTCATAAAAGCAGGCTTTACCCCAATTGAATCCGAATTAATTCGACCAGCAAGGGTTAAAGAATCTCCAGTACAAATGGAATGCAGGGTTAAACAAGTCATTGAATTAGGTGACCAAGGTGGCGCAGGGAATTTAATCATATGTGAAGTTCTATTGATGCACATAGATGAAAGCATATTAGATAGTAACGGTCAAATCGATCAGCACAAAATAGATTTAGTGGGACGAATGGGCGCTAATTGGTACGTTCGTGCGAATAACGATGCTCTTTTCGAAGTAGACAAACCCATCACCACTTTAGGTATCGGATTTGACAACATTCCTGATGCTATAAAAAATAGTGAAATCCTTTCAGGAAATGATTTGGGGATGCTTGGAAATATAGAAGCATTACCAACAGAAGAAGAGATCCGCTCTTTTGGAGAACAAAACAACTTGTCCGATTTTAAGGAAAAGGAACGACACGAAGCTGCTAAACACTTATTGAGTCAAAAAAACACCATTGATGCATGGAAAACGTTACTCTTCAAAAAATAGCAACACAAAAAAGGCTTCGAAAAAATTCGAAGCCTTTTTTACTATTATCTTATTGAAAGATTACTTCTTTTTGAAGCTCTTGTATCTGCTATTAAATTTATCAATACGTCCTGCAGTATCGATTAATTGTAATTTACCAGTGTAAAATGGGTGAGATTTGTGAGAAATCTCCAATTTTACTACAGGATATTCATTTCCATCTTCCCACTCTATTGTTTCTGTTGTCTCAGCAGTTGATCTAGTAATAAAAGCATAGTCGTTAGACATGTCTTTAAATACTACCATTCTATAGTTGTCTGGGTGGATATCATTCTTCATCTTATTCCTCTTTAAAAATTTTAAGGACGCAAAGATATGAATAATCTATTTTTTACAAGTCTTTTTTAATAAAAAAATGATTTATATATATTTTATAATTATTTAATCCTTAAATGGCTTTTCTAATTCACTTTGTGCAAAATATTTTGCAATTTTGAAGGAAATATAAAAACAACTCATCATGACTAAAGTTCACAATTATAGTGCAGGACCTTGTATACTGCCACAAGAAGTATTAAAACAAGCATCTGAGGCTGTAATCAATTTTAATAACCTCAACCTATCTATTTTAGAGATATCTCACAGAAGCAAAGATTTTATTGAGGTAATGGACAATGCAATTGCATTAGTGAAGGAGTTATTAAATGTTCCTAGTGGATATAGCGTGTTATTCTTGCAAGGTGGTGCAAGTTTAGGTTTTTACATTTCCGCAATTAACGTCATGAAAAAAGATGGAAAAGGCGCCTACCTTGACACAGGTGTTTGGAGCGCGAAAGCCATTAAAGAAGCAAAAAGGCTAGGATCCGTTGAAGTGATCGCTTCTAGTAAAGACAAAAATTACAATTCTATTCCAAAATCATTTGAAGTTCCTGGAGATGCAGATTACTTGCATTATACTTCTAACAATACCATATATGGAACACAGTTCAAAACTGTTCCACAATCCAGCATTCCTTTGATTTGCGACATGTCTTCTGATATTTTCAGCAAAGAAATTGATGTCAGCAAATACGACATGATCTATGCCGGAGCACAAAAAAACATGGGTCCAGCTGGAACAACCTTATATATTGTAAAAGATGAATTGCTAGGTAAGACAGGAAGAGACATCCCTTCAATGCTAGATCTACAGGTGCACATTGAGAAAGAATCTATGTTCAACACCCCACCCGTATATCCTATTTATGTTTCTATGCTGAACTTACAGTGGTTGAAGAAAAACGGTGGTGTAAAATGGATAGAAGGAATCAATAATCAAAAAGCTGAATTACTGTACGCGGAAATCGACAGAAACCCCTTATTTAAAGGTATTGTTGAAAAAGAAGATCGTTCGAATATGAACGTAACATTTGTTTTAACTGACGAATCTAAAAGCGAGGCTTTTGATGCAGCTTGGAAAGCAGCGAACATTAGTGGTATTAAAGGTCATCGATCTGCAGGTGGTTATAGAGCATCTATGTATAATGCATTGCCACTAGAAAGTGTACAAGCATTGGTTGATGTAATGCAAGCATTTGAAAAAACTAATGGTTAATTATAAATAGACACCCAAAACTATAAAAATGAAAATTTTAGCAAACGATGGAATCGCTCCATCAGGCAAAAAATTATTAGAAGATAACGGATATACAGTCATCACTGAAACAGTTCCTCAGGATCAATTGGCAGATGCTATTAACAATGAAAACTATGAAGTAGTATTGGTTAGAAGTGCTACTACCGTTAGAAAAGAAGTGATTGATAATTGTCCAAATCTAAAAATGATTGGACGAGGTGGTGTTGGAATGGATAACATTGATGTCGCATATGCTGAAAGCAAAGGCATTTATGTATTCAATACTCCTGCAGCATCTAGTCAAAGTGTAGCTGAATTAGTTATGGCTCACTTATTTGGTGCTGTAAGATTTTTAGACGCCTCTAACCGCGCTATGCCAACTGAGGGAGCCGAAAATTTTAAAGGCTTAAAGAAAGCCTATGCTAAAGGAATAGAACTTAGAGGCAAAACAATAGGAATCATTGGATTTGGCAGAATTGGCCAAGCGGTAGCTTCCTACGCATTAGGTTGCGGAATGAAGGTGATGGCATCAGCACCGGGACTAGAAACTACTAATGTCAGCATAGTGATTGAGGGACACGGAACAGTGTCTGTTGCAATTGCTCCTTCAACCATGGAAGAAGTTTTGAAAAACAGTGATTTCATCAGTATGCACACCCCTGCTCTAGCAAAACCAATTATTGAAAAAGCACAGTTTGACTTAATGAAAAGCGGTGCGATTCTAGTAAATGCAGCAAGAGGTGGTGTAGTTGATGAAAATGCACTAATCGAAGCACTTGACAATGGTAAATTAGCACACGCTTGTTTAGACGTTTTTGAAAACGAACCCAAACCTAGAGTTGACTTATTGCAACACAACAAAATTTCACTAAGCCCTCATATTGGAGCTGCTACAGTGGAAGCCCAAGACAGAATAGGTACTGAATTGGCAGAATTAATCATGGCTAAAAAAGCGGAACTAGTTTAATAACTAGTTCCCTTACTTTTACATTTTAATCTTCATCAATTGGCAGAAGTAATTCCTTTTCGCGCCTTCAGACCAGTGCGCGACAAAGTTCATTTAGTAGCATCACGTTCTTATGTGTCCTATAAAAAAAGTGACCTTAAGAATAAATTGGACGAAAATCCTTTTACCTTTTTACATGTTATTAATCCTGAGCACACCTTAAAAGTAGGTACAAAGGCAAATAGTGCAGCTCGCTTTAGATTAGTAAAAACAAGATTTGATCAATTTGTTGCGGAAGAAACCATAAAGCAGGATGACAAGGCCGCTTATTATTTGTATCGACAAATCAAAAATGGTCATCCTTATATTGGTATTATTGCTTGCGCTAGTGTTGCTGACTATTACAACAATGTGATAAAGAAGCATGAAGCAACCATAACCAAAAGAGAAAAACTTTTTAAAAACTACTTGGATTATGTAGAAATTAATGCAGAGCCGGTTTGTTTTACCTATCCAAACGAACCGAAAATTGATGAAATTTCAGCTAGAAAAATGACACATACTCCTGAATATGACTTCACGACCACAAATCGTGTACGTCATACGTTTTGGGTGATTGATAACGAAAAAGAGGTTTCTGAGATTAAGTCAGCTTTCACACATTTACCCGCAGTATACATTGCCGATGGACACCATCGCTCTGCTTCATCGGCACTTCTTGGAAAGGAAAAAAGAAAAAAGCACTCGGGTGGAGCAATTCCAACCGATTATTTTATGGGAATTTTTATTCCTGAAAGCAACTTAAAGATCTACGAATTCAACCGCCTTATAACCAACATTGGAAACCATACAAAAGACACATTGATCAATGCAATTGAAAAACAGTTTATAGTTTCAGCAAAGGGATGTGAACAGTATCAACCTCAAAAGGTACATGAAATTAGCATGTACATTGAAGGCGAGTGGTATTGTTTAGAGCCTAAAGAAGGCACCTTCCAAGAGGCAAACCCTGTAGAAGTTTTGGACGTATCAATTTTATCGAATAATATTCTAGAACCAATTTTGGGTATTAATGACTTAAAAACTGACCCAAGAGTATTGTTCATGGGAGGACTGGAAGGTTTACATCGACTTCAACAAGAGGTTGATCAAAAGCGAGCCAAAGTAGCGTTTGCTCACTACCCTGTTACGATAGAACAATTAAAAGCTGTGGCAGATGCCGATTTGATCATGCCGCCCAAAAGTACTTGGATCGAACCAAAACTAAGAAGCGGATTGACTGTTTACAGTATTGAAAACAGAATAGAATGAGCATAGCAGAAAAATTATCGTTTTATAAAGAAGAAGTTGGTCCGGAGGTGACTTTAGTTGCCGTTTCAAAAACAAAGCCCAATGAAGACATTTTAGCAGCTTACGCAGCTGGACAGCGGATTTTTGGTGAAAACAAGGCGCAAGAAATGACAACGAAGTATGAAGCGCTGCCAAAAGACATTGAATGGCATATGATTGGCCACTTACAGCGAAATAAGGTGAAATATATAGCTCCTTACGTTTCCCTTATTCATTCTGTTGATAGTCTTCGACTTTTAAAAGAAATCAATAAAGAAGCTCAGAAAAATAATCGCACCATCCCTTGTTTGTTACAGGTCTACATTGCTAAAGAAGAAAGCAAATTTGGTTTAGACGAGACAGAGGTGGTTGAACTTCTAGACAACCACTTACTCGAGTTACCCAACATCAAAATTGTTGGTCTGATGGGTATGGCCACCAATACAGACAACGAAGCAACAATAAAAAATGAATTTATTTCGTTGAACGTTTTTTTTAACCGATTGAAACAAACCCATTTTAGTAATGATCAAGGCTTTCAAGTTCTTTCGATGGGAATGAGCGGAGATTATTCTTTAGCAATTTCTTGCGGATCTAACATGGTACGGATTGGAAGTGCTATATTTGGCAGTAGAAACTATATCAATTAAATAAGCATAACGACTATTCGTTAACTAAAAATTATCATGAAAGAAGAAAAATCAGGAAGCAAAAAGTTAGAGCATTTAAAAACTCAATTGCTTTCTAATAGTGAACACACCGTTATTGAAGCCTTAGACGAAATCAGAACGGAAGGGGAAGCAGAAATTTTGCCAACCGTATTGGAATTACTTGCTGAAACCGACAATCCAGACATAGAGGCAGGAATTATTCAGCTATTGTTTGACTTACAAAGCGAAGACGCAGTTCCTTACCTTGTGGACGGCCTCAATAATCAGCGACTAAAGTACTTTCACAATTTTCTAATCTCTGCATTTTGGCAATCTTCATTGGATGGATCTGAGCACCTTACTTTGTTTGTGAACAAAGCTGTAAAAGGCGATTATATGATTTGTCTGGAAGCTCTTACAGTCATTGAAAACTTTGATTCGGTGTTTACCGTTGAAGAAGTCCAACATTGCGCCTCTATCCTCTCTGAAGGAATTGATCGTGAGAAACAAAAGGAGAAAAAAGAGTTACTGAAAAGTATGTTGGAGGTGGTAGAACAACTTGCAACAGAATAACAATGGAGAAAGATTACGATAATTTAAAGAACAAACTCGAAAAAGACTTCAGTTGGCCAAGCGTATACATGTTCAAATTTATTGTGCCGAGTGACAATCAAAAAATAGCCTTAGTAGAGAAAGAATTTGGAGATGAAGCCACTATCAATATTCGCCAATCCTCGGGAGGGAAATTCACAAGTATCACTGTAAAAGAATTGATGCTTAACCCAGAAGAAGTGATTAAGCGCTATCAAAAATTAGATGGAATCGAAGGAATCATGTCGTTGTAAAACGATGTGATTTTTTTTTGACAGCTAAAATTATTTCAATTCTTGTGTTCTTTTGGTTTGATTGTGGGCATTTAATACCGCAACATTAAATTTCAAAAAATAACCTCATTCAATTAAAAACTCACTCCAAATCTCGAATCTTAGATTTCAATTGTAAATTCTTCCCTTCTATGCCATTAACTCTAGCCTTAATGGAACCCACTAAAATTGGTGTATCAATTAGTAATGGAATTTTATCCGCATCATCTGTCACCCAGACCGTCATGTCTTCGCCGGCGTTAAAAATGGTTCCTTCAATTAGCAAAGGCTTAAACTTAATGGTGCGAAAGACTCCCATACCTTTTACTTCTAACTCTTCTCGACCTAAAAAACGGATATATGACGAATGTTCTTCATTGTCCAAGAAAATGGTAATGGGAATGACATCGTTTACTTTCAGGCCAGAATAATCAATGTTTCTCGCGTGATAAATCATACTCAACACATCAAATGCACACTTTGAAAAATTAACAGTGTCTTTTTGTAACTGCGATTTTTTATCTGGCTTCCTCAAAGTAATGACTTTCCAACTTTTGTGATTGAAAACGTAGTCTTCATAAATTTCATTGCTCCCCTCCTTCACATCCCGCTTAAACCGAATTGGTCGAAATGGAGCAACCTCAGCAATCACTTCATAGTTATCTCTCACTTTATATAGCCAATCGTATTTTTTGAAGGTCTGGCCAACTCCTGAAATTTTAAAAAATGGCTTGGAATTTATGGCGGTAGAATCTACTCTAAAAGTAACGCTCCCAGCAGCCACCCACATAGCTCCCCAATTGTAATATATGGTGTAATCTACTTTTTCTCCATATGTGAATACATTGGACTTGTTTTTACACTCAATTGTTCGCGCTTGCCCATGAGCAAAAAAACAGCACATGATTAGAATAGAAATGAGACCAACTTTTAAAGTTTGCATAGCTTTACAAAATAAACAAAACCAACTGATGGAATTTAAAATAACCACTGAATACATAGAACTCATTAAACTCTTAAAAGTTTTAGGAATTGCAGAAACTGGTGGTCACGCCAAAGCTATCGTTGACGATGGTGAAGTTAAGTACAATGGAGTTGTAGATTATAGAAAACGACTAAAAATTAGACCAGGCGACAAAATAGAAGTGGACGGAGAAACTATCAACGTTGTTTAATGCACTAAAAACTTTTTCAACGTATTCAATTCCTTCTCGGACCAATCATTTGACAAAATCACATTTCGGATCATCAACTGATACATCGTTTGGTTGTAGAAATGTTTAACTGTTCCATTCAACGGACCTCTTAAACGCGAATTTGGACTAAACAGTCCATCAATCAAATGAGTGATACCTTGCTCATTCATCACATTCATTCGCTCTAAAGCAGCTGCAGCATTTGTTCGTGTAATAAACTCATAAGAGTTGGATAAATACGAAATAAGCTCATCCAAATGATCTTCGTTTTGAGTGGTCATATAACTCCACTCCAACCATTTTATTCGGACATTCTTACTTCTATTGCCGATCCTACTTTTTGTTAATTCCAAATATTTATCGACATCCTTTAAGCGATAAAAACACAACAAATCCAATGCTTTCTCTGCTACTATATTAGAAGAACTACTCAATAAGGAAACATATAAATGCTCCCTCGCTTCATCAATAATAATCGTATTATTCAAAATGGTTTTATGAATTTCTACATCATCCATATTAAAAGTCTTGGAGAAAACCTCATAATTCTCAGGAAACGACAAATCCATCATGGCATGAATCACCAATTCCGATTTCACATCTGTTGACGTTTCTTTTTCGAACATTCTTGCCACTTCTGCAGGAGTCAAAACACCTCTGAGCTCAATCAATGCTTCGTATCGATCTACTGCGTTGGGAGCATTTGTAGCTTGCGCTTTCAATTGCTCTAATGGTTTGTTAAAAGTAACTGCCTTGATGATCTCATTGTTTGGATCAAATAAGACAAAATCCACTTTCTTGCTCTCCTCTTTTGGTAAAGAAATAGAATGACTTTCATTTTCGATCCATTCTGTCTTTACTACTTTAGAACCATCTTTAAAATGAACTTCAAATTGAATCGGCATCTTAAACAACCCTACCAATTCATTTCGTTCATGAATTTGCTTCACCTCAAAGCGATACTCATTTTCTAATTCTTCGAAGTTCACTTTGTAATGCGGCTCTCCACCTTTCAACACCCATTGCTCCCAAAACCAGTCCAACGACAGACCTAAATTTTCCTGAAAAGCAATCAAAAAATCTTCCGTATCAACAGTGCCGTATGCATGCTTTTTCAAATAGTATTGAATAGTACTAAAAAATTGCTCCTCGCCTACTACATTCTTCAACATATACAGCACCAAAGCTCCCTTTGGATAATGACGAACAGTTCCTGCTTGAGAATGAGCAATAGGCCTTAAATCTTTATTAGAAGCATCCAAGGATTGTTGAATATATCCCCTTCTCACAAAATCGAAGTAATCTTTTCCAAAAGCCTCTCCTTGATAGGTCATATCAAAATGTGTAGCGAAGCTTTCTTGCAACCAAGCATGAGTAGTTGTTCTTGCCGTTACCATATCTCCAAACCATTGGTGGGCCAATTCATGAGCATTCACTCGAACATAGTTCCGATCTAAAAACTCACTGCTATCCACTAAGTAAAAATCACCAAATATGGTAGCGGTTGTATTCTCCATGGCTCCATACATAAATTCCTGAACTGGTATTTGCGCATACGTTTCCCATGGATAGGTTACACCAAATTTCTCCTCAAAAAAATCGAGCATGGCTACACTGTGGCGATAGGTTGGCTCTACTTTATTTTGCTCCCCTTTATAATAATACAAACTCATCTCAACGCCAGAGGCAGACTTTCGTTTTTCAATCTCGTATTCACCAATACCCAACATAATTAAATATGGCGCATGCGGATGTGAAATTTCATAATTCCACAACTTATTGCCACCTTTCAGGCTTTTACTTTTCTTCAATATACCATTGGATAGCACCTGATATTGCTCCGGCATCGTTACTAGCATTTCGCTAATTACCTTGTCTGTCATGTCATCAAACATCGGTATCCAGTGGCGATTATCTATCCCTTGCCCTTGCGACCAAATTTGCTTTTTACTCAAGTTGTTTGGATCATTCCAACCTACGAAATATAATCCTTTTCTTGGGGCCGCTTCATAAGTAATGCTTAGGGTATGATTTGATTTCCAAACCAAAGCAGTTTCAAACTGAATCGTAATGATTTTATCATTGTACTCGTATTTCAAATCCTTTTCGCCCATTTTTATGGATTTTATATCCATATTGATGGCGTCCAGTTCGATGTGATCTACTGATTTTTGCAGCACAGTAAATTGGTGTTCTACTTTTCCTTTTACTAGCCCTTTTTCGGGTTCAAAACTAACCTCCAACTTCAGGTGCTGCATGTCTACAAAACGTTCGCGAGGCACTCTATTTTCATCTTCTAAAAAAGTTCGCACCACTTCTTGTGCAAATGCAGAAGAAATTAAAAGTACGGCAGAAAGTGTTAAAAGGAATTTTCTCATCTCATATCAATTTAAATCACTGCTGTAAACAGCTATTGCTTTATCTCTCAAATTATAGGCAGAACTCATCACTTCACCATAGGCTCCAGCACTCCTAATCGCGATCAAATCATTCCTTTTAGTTAAAGGTAGCACCACGGCTTTTCCAAAACAGTCTGAGGATTCGCAAATTGGCCCTACCACATCATACTTCTCTGAAGATTGGGCGCCTGCTTGAGTTATGTTTTCAATTTTATGATAGGATTGATAAAGCGCTGGTCGAATCAACTCTGTCATTCCTGCATCTAATATAGCAAAGTTGGTTTTCTGTCCATTCTTGATATACAAAACTCTAGAAATCAAGGATCCGCACTGAGCTACAACTGCTCTACCCAACTCAAAATGCACTTGTTGACTCGGTTTAACTTCTAAAAAGTCAGCAAACAATTGAAAAAAGGCAGCAAAATCTGCAATGGGATTCTCATCCACATTTTCATAATCAATTCCAAAACCACCACCTACATTGATGTGCTCAACCAAAATTTGTTTGCTAATGAACCACTCCTGAATTTCATTTACCCGCAAACACAAACTTTTAAAAACATCTAGGTCTGTAATCTGAGAACCAATGTGAAAATGCAATCCAACTAGTTTTATGTGGTTACATTCCTCTAGGACTTTTAGCACTTCTTCGAATTCCCACGGATTGATTCCAAACTTATTTTCTTCAAGCCCTGTTGTAATGTAGTGATGCGTCTTTGCATTTACATTTGGATTTATTCGCAACGCAACTCTTGCCGTTTTATCTCTTTTTTCGGCCAACTCATTGATCACAATCAACTCTTGTAATGATTCGCAGTTGAAACTAAAAATATCGTAATCTAAACCAATGTTGATTTCTTTATCACTTTTACCCACACCTGCAAATGCAATGTTGTTGGATTCAAACCCAAGCTTTACGGCCTTCAACACTTCGTTTCCGCTAACACAGTCGGCTCCTAAACCGGCCTGCTTTACTAATTCTAGAATACGATTATTGGCATTCGCCTTCAGCGCATAATGCACATGAAATTGATGCTTATCAGATTCTGATTTTATTATTTTTAGCGTTTCCCTTAGTAAGGATTCATCATAATAGAAAAACGGTGTTTCTATCTCTTTAAATTTCTGTAAATTAAACTGCGTCATCCCTTAAAACAAATGATTATTAAGCGCTTGTAACGCATTTTTAGTTTCGCTTTTATTCACCAATACCGAAATGTTATGGTTACTTCCTCCATAAGAAATCATTCGAATAGGCACCTCTTTTAGTGCTTCAAAAACAGTGTGTGCTATTCCTGTTTTAGGACTTGTAAAATCTCCTACAATACAAATAATACTCTGATCTTGATCTACCTCGACAGCTCCATAATGATTCAATTCAGAAATTATTTTTTCTAAATTCTTGGTATCATCTATCGTCACGGAGACTGCTACTTCAGAAGTAGTAATCATATCGATAGGTGTTTTATAACTCTCAAAAATCTCAAATACTTTTCTTAGAAATCCATACGCCAAAAGCATTCTTCCCGATTTGATATTGATAGCGGTAATTCCATCTTTAGCAGCTACTGCTTTTATGCCCGAACCTTTAGACTCTGAAGAAATTAAAGTACCAGTATTTTCTGGTTGCATGGTACTTTTTAGTCGCACTGGAATATTCGCCTCTTTAGCAGGACGAATACTGGATGGGTGTAAAATTTTGGCTCCAAAATAAGCCAACTCTGCAGCCTCCTCAAATGACAAGTGCTCGATTGGACGTGTTTTGTCGACCACACGAGGGTCGTTGTTGTGCATACCATCGATGTCCGTCCATATTTGAACTTCACTTGCATTGGCTGCAACACCAATAATAGAGGCTGTATAATCGCTACCACCCCTCTTTAAATTATCAATTTCACCATATGCATTTCTGCAAATAAAACCCTGTGTAATATAGCAAGTAGCTTCAGGGTATTGATTCAACTCACGTTGTAAATTTTCTTTGATATAGTAATTGTCAGGCTCTTCTTCCTTATCAATTCTCATAAAATTAAGAGCTGGTAATAGCACCGAATTAACTCCTATTTCAAGTAAATATAGATGAAACAAGGCGGTGGATATTAATTCACCTTGAGCTAAAACAGCCTTTTCTTCAAAAATAGTGAAAGAGTCCAATGTAAATTGTTTCAAATATTCAAAGTGAGAATCAATAAGCTCCTCACCTTTCTGTTTATAATCTGGAGTAGAGAAAAGTTCTTCCACAGTGATTTTATACTTGGCTTTCAAGCCCAATAACAAATCATTCGCTACTTCACTATTCTTCTGGTGTAAATAATTAGCAAATTCTACTAAACTGTTGGTTGTCCCACTCATAGCCGACAGCACAACTATCTTGCTCTCAGGATGACTAATCAAATCAGCTACCATTTTCATTCGCTCAGCAGATCCTACTGAGGTGCCTCCAAATTTTAATACTTTCATGTTAGTTTTTATTGAACTCGCAAAGGTAATGTTCTCCTTACAAAAAGTATATTTTTTTAGGCAGGCAACGCTATACTATTATTAAGGTTCTTTAACGCAAGAGAATTTTTAAAATAGTTATTTTTGATGCCTTTAATCAGATTGTAATCCTACTTTTTATATGATAAGCCTATTAAAGAAAGAGATACAGAGTTTTTTAGGTTCGCTTATTGGTTACATTGTTATCTTGGTTTTCCTGACGACAATTGGATTAATGATGTGGATTTTTCCAGGAAATAATAATGTATTGGATAGTGGTTATGCAAGTATTGATACCCTTTTTGCAGTTGCACCATGGGTGTTTATGTTTTTAATTCCTGCTATTACCATGCGCTCTTTTTCAGATGAGAAAAAGGCGGGAACCATTGAGTTTCTCTTAACTCGCCCATTGACAGATGTTCAAATTATTTTAGCTAAATATCTAGCAGGAGTTATATTAGTTGTCATTGCATTATTACCAACCCTAGTTTACTTTGGAAGCGTTTATTATTTAGGTAGTCCTTCTGGTAATATTGATTTAGGTGCCATGTGGGGATCTTACCTCGGTTTAATATTCTTAGCATCAGGCTTTGTTTCAATCGGGATATTTTCATCTTCTATCACCGAGAATCAGATTGTGTCTTTCATTATCGCGATTTTTTTATGTTTCTTCATTTTTATAGGATTTGACTTTATAAGTTCTTTATCACTTTTAGGAAGTATTGATCTATTCATTCTTAAACTTGGTATAAGCGAGCACTATAACTCAATGAGCAGAGGTGTAATTGATACAAGAGATGCCATCTATTTTATAGGATTGATCGCATTATTTATAGTTCTAACAAAAACTGTTTTATCTAGTCGTAAATGGTAAGTAATATGTCTAAAAAAACGTCCAATAAAACAAGAAGTAACAAAGCGACAGATCTCACCAACTTATTGATGTGGATTGCCCTAATAGTGCTCTTTAATTACATAGGATCATATTTTTTCTATCGCTTTGATTTAACCTCCGAGAAACGATACTCCATTTCGGAACCTTCCAAGACGCTTATAAGTGAACTTGAGGATGTAGTTTATTTTAAAATATATTTAGAAGGTGACTTCCCCGCAGGTTTCAAACGTCTTAGAGATGAAACCAAAGAGATGTTGGATGAATTTAGAGCATACTCCAATGGAAAGCTAGAGTACGAATTCATCAACCCTTCTGAAAATCCTGACGAAAAGGAAAGAGACAAAATTTACAAGCTGTTGTATGAAGTAGGCTTGAGACCTACAGATTTAGAAATAAAAGAAGAAAGTGGAATTTCAAACAAACTAATTTGGCCTGGTGCATTAGTTTCATACCGGGGTAAAGAAACGCCTCTGCAGTTGCTCAAGAGCTCAACAGGTGCAAGCCCCGAAGTGATGCTCAATCAATCAATCGAAGCGTTAGAATACGAAATAGCAGCGTCTATTAAAAAGATTATTGCGATAGAAAAACCCAATATAGCATTCATCGAAGGCCATGGAGAGCTTGATAAATATCATACAGCAGACATCACAAAAACGCTAGAGGACTACTATGACATTGAGCGAGTTAATTTAAAAGGGAATTTAAATGCTTTAAGTAGTAGGTATGGAGCTGATACAGTCAATATATTCATGATGAATACTTATGATTTGTTAATCATAGCTAAACCGGACTCAACCTTTTCGGAAAAAGATAAATACTTGATTGATCAGCACATCATGCATGGAGGAAAAGTGTTGTGGGTAATTGACCAAGTGAAAGCGGAGATGGATAGCTTAAATAGTAAAAACAATCATGTTTTTATGGCCTTAGGTAATAACCTCAATTTAGATGATCAGCTGTTTAAGTATGGAGTAAGAATTAACAAAGACCTTATCCAAGATATTCAATCGGCTCCAATTCCTGTTGTAACAGGAATGATAGGCAATCAAACTAAAACCGACTTGTTTCCTTGGAATTTTTTCCCCATGTTTCTGCAGCAAAACAGGCATCCTATAGCGAAAGGTCTGGATGCAATACGCGGGAAATTTGTAAGCTCTATCGACTTAGTTGGAAACCCGGATATTAAGAAAACCGTTTTATTGGAAACTTCTCCATACACTAAATTAGTAAAAGCGCCTACACGCGTAAGCCTAGACATGGTTAAGTTTGAACCTCAGAAAGAACAATACAATAGAAGAAATGTACCGGTAGCCGTTTTATTGGAAGGTGAGTTTGAGTCAGTGTTCAAAAACAGATTAACCTCTCGTATCGCAGACAATGAACTGATGAAATACAAGGAAAAAAGCGAACCCAATAAGATGATCGTTATTTCCGATGGCGATATGATTGAAAACTACGTCAAAGAAAGCACAAAAGAATATTATGCTTTAGGATATGATCGTTTTACTAAAAAGCTCTTCGCAAATAAAGACTTTATCCTAAACTGTGTCAACTATTTAATTGATGATTCAGGACTTATGCTAACCAATTCAAGAACTTTAACCATCCGATTACTGGACAAGGAAAAAATTAAGGGTGATCGTATGATATGGCAGGTTATTAATATCGCGGGGCCAATTATTTTAATCCTGCTAATGGGCGGTGTTATTTTCTTAATTAGAAAAAGGAAATACACCAATAACTGATTGAACTATGAAAAAAACGATTCTACTTTTAAGTGCTGTAATAGTATTAGCCGGAGTGGCTTACTACATTTCATTAAATGATAAGAAATCTACTATTCGAGAAGAATTTACCGACTTTGCAGTAAAAGATACAGCTGATGTTGTGAAATTTAGGATAACCTCCTTAAATGAATCAGCAACTTTAGCTAGAGAAGGCAATCATTGGAAGGTAAACAATAAGCATATTGCACGACCCGATGCGGTAAATCTTATTTTAAAAACATTTAATCAAATTGAAGTCTTGAATCCAGTATCTGATCTTGAGATGTCTGCCATCATCAAATACCTTAGTTCATCGGCTGTTAAAGTTGAAATTTTTACGAATAAGTCAGGTGACAAGCCAGTTAAAGTATGGTATGTAGGGATGGCAACGGAAAGTAATATGGGAACATATATGCTCTTAGAAAAAGGGGGGCAAAAATCAAGTAGACCAATGGTAACACACCTCCCTAGTAATTTTGGTTATTTATCTAGCCGCTTTTTTACGAAAGAAAGCTTATGGAGAAATCCTATAGCAATGCAAATGCCTGCAAAAGAAATCAAATCAATCATTATAGAGAGCCCTTCAAAAGAGCATCCTGAATATAAATTTGAACACTTTGGAGATAATCAATTCCAATACACCGACCTCCTAACAGGAGCTGAAGTTAAGTTATCTCCTGAAAAAGCAATTCCCTATTTTAAACGCGCCTCTTCATTAGCATACGAATACGAAGATATCAATACAGAAAAAGAGATCATAGACTCTATTTTTAATTCAACTCCTCAATACTTGCTAACTCTTGAGCGTATGAATGGGGAAATTCAAACCTTGAAAACGTTCTGGATGCCTGTGAAAAAAGACGCCAAAGACCTACAAGGAAGAGCCTTACAACACCACAACGAAAGAATGTACGCTCAAAGCTCTATAAATGAGGGTCGTGCACTAGTTGTTCAAAATTATTTATTTGACCAAATTCTTAAACCGTTTGACGGAGTCGACAGCTTAGCTGTTGATAAGTAATTGTAAGTTTTCGAGGTCAATTTTACTGAAACTTATAAATTTGTATCAAGTCAATAACTATAATTTATTTACATGAAATTTATTGTTTCCAGTTCGGCATTGCTAAAACAACTCCAGATTATATCAGGAGTATTGAATAGCAATAACTCATTGCCAATTTTAGATAACTTTTTATTTGAGATTAATGAAAATGAAATTACAATTTCTGCTTCTGATCTCGAAACTACTATGACTACCAAGTTAAAAGTAGAGGCAAAAGATAGCGGGCTTATTGCAATTCCAGCGAAATTACTTTTAGATACTTTAAAAGCATTTCCTGAGCAACCATTAACTTTTTCTATTGATGAAAAATCCTTTGCGATAGAAATTAGCTCTGACTTTGGTCGTTATAACTTAACTGGACAAGACGCAATTGAATTTCCAAAGACTCCATCTATTGAAGATCCATCAGTAATGAAGTTAGAGGCTTTCATGTTGGCGAGTGCTATTGAGAAAACAATTTTTGCCTCTGGAAATGATGAATTGAGACCTGTAATGTCGGGTGTCTTTTTCCAACTTTCAAAAGATGGAAGTATTTTCGTTGCCACTGATGCTCACAAACTAGTAAAATACTCAAGAACAGATGCCATTAGTGATAAAAATGCATCGTTCATTATGCCTAAAAAATCATTGAACTTGCTGAAAAACGTACTTGGTTCAATAAATGATGAAGTTACTGTAGAGTATAACGAAACAAATGCACTATTTTCTTTTGCAAGCACGCAATTAACTTGCCGATTGATAGATGGAAAATATCCAAATTACGAAGCCGTAATTCCTAAAGAAAACCCGAACAAATTAACAGTTGAGCGAACCACTTTCTTGAACGCCATCAAAAGGGTTTCCATCTTCTCTAGCAAAACCACTCACCAAGTAAGACTAAAAGTTACTGGTAGCGAATTGAATATTTCTGCCGAAGATGTTGATTTTGCAAATTCTGCTACAGAGCGATTGACATGTCAATACGAAGGTGAGGACATGGAAATTGGATTTAACTCAAGATTTTTGATGGAAATGTTGAACAACATGAGATCAGAGCAAGTTAATCTTGAGATGTCTGCACCAAATAGAGCAGGAATTTTAACTCCTGTAGAAAAAGAAGACGACAATGAAGACGTGTTAATGTTGGTGATGCCTGTAATGCTGAACAATTAAAAATATTTTTTTTCACAATAGTCCCGTTCTGAGGTTTAACTCAAAGTTCGGGACTTTTTTATTTTGTAAAAATGTATCAACTTCTAAAAGAAATGTGTTCTGTAAGAGCAGCCTCAGGTGACGAAGCGCCAATGAAAGAATTTCTATTAAATTATATTAAAGAAAATCAATCAAATTGGAGAGTTCAACCAAAAATAATTGAAGGAGAAGATTTTCAAGATTGTCTAATCTTAGTATTTGGTCAGCCTAAAACAGCTATCTATGCACACATCGACTCTATCGGATTTACAGTAGGGTACGATAACGAATTGATAAAAATTGGTGGTCCTCGAATAATCGCTGACACAATTTTAGTTGGTAGCGACAGTCAAGGTGAAATTGAGACAAAGCTAATCATTGAAGAAACCGAGGATGAAAAAACAATTCGGTGTGATTTCAATAGAATGATTGACAGAGGAACCAACCTGACATTTAAATGTAATTTTAGAGATTCTGAAGAATATATAGAGACTTGTTATCTTGATAACCGATTAGGCGTTTGGAATGCTTTAAAAGTAGCAGAAACATTAGAAAATGGTGCCATAGTATTTAGCTGCTGGGAAGAAACTGGTGGAGGAAGTGTCGGCTATCTTGGAAAGTTTCTTTATGAAAATTTCAATGTGAGACAAGCCTTGATCTCAGATATTACTTGGGTAACTGATGGGGTAAAACATGGAGAAGGAGTCGCAATTTCTTTAAGAGATTCCGGATTACCTAGAAAAAAATACCTCAATCGTATACTAAAAATCGCCAGAAACACAAATATTCATTTTCAATTGGAAGTAGAAAGTGCGGGTGGTAGTGATGGAAATGCTTTGCAACGCTCGTCTTATCCCATAGACTGGTGTTTTATTGGAGCACCTGAAGCTGGTGTTCACAGTCCTGATGAAAAAGTGCACAAAAATGATATCCTATCAATGCATAGAATGTATAGTGTTTTGATGAAAGAGTTATAAAAATAAACGCCGTTCAATTGATTGAACGGCGTTCTTCTTATCTTTTATATTTATCGTTTACTCTCCCATCATCATATCACCCATTGACATCACGTTGTATTCTTTTGGTGAAAACTTAGTCGATTTATTAGGATTTACTTCAACCACTTCTAACATGCTCTTATTCCCATCTTCATCTATTGAAGTGGCTTCCATAATTGTACCTTCTGGCATATCGTTAAAACCAGTATCCTTTGTTTTAAACAATTGCTGAAAAGCATCTGAAAAGTTCATTTTTAAATCGTTGGCTACCCAAAACTCTGAGCTAGAATTACTTGACTTTCCAACATACTTTGTGCATGTATAACCTTGAATTACTTTTGTTTGAGAAGTTTTGGTTATAGAGCCATTTTCAGATGTTTCCATCCCCATCATATTTACTCCATCTTTTGGCATCTTCATAGCCACCCCAGATCGCTCCCCAGACTTATCTTCCATTAAGGTAATCATAGCCTCTCCTTTAACATCCATCAGCATGGTCATTTTTTCCTTCAAAGGTTTGCCATTTTCTTCTTGTAAAACAACTCCAAACTCTTCTCCATTTTCAGAAAAAAGCATTTCCATTTTACCTGTATTCTTCTTTGCACCCGAAGTAGTTACTTCAGAAGTGGTATACACGATGGATTTAGAAAAAACATAAGTGTCCTTATATTTTACATCTCCCATCATACTGCTCATCATACTTTTTAGTTGAGCTTCTGTCATTTCATTTTGACCAAAACTTAGCAAAGTCACTAAACTAGCTAAGCAAATTCCAATCATTTTTTTCATTTCAGTTCGTTTTAAGATTTGAGACTTCTAAATTAAAACTTTAGTTTTATATTCCACTAATTTTCAAACATGACCATCCATCAAATTCTTCTTAAATATTGGGGTTATAATAGCTTCCGCGAAAAGCAAGAAGACATTATTCAGTCAGCTATAGAAGGAAAAGATACGCTTGCGTTATTGCCTACGGGTGGAGGAAAGTCCATTTGCTTTCAAGTACCTGCCTTGTATAAAGAAGGATTGTGCATTGTAGTTTCACCTTTGATTGCCTTGATGAAAGACCAAGTGGAGAATTTGAACAGTAGAGGAATCAAAGCCATAGCATTAACTTCAGGAATGCGTAGGAGAGAGATTGACATCGCTTTGGACAATATGGTTTATGGCGATTATAAATTTCTTTACGTTTCCCCTGAGCGTCTAGAAACTGAATTATTTCAAGAGAGGGTTAAGAAGATGACGGTTAATTTAATTGCCATTGATGAGGCCCATTGCATCTCACAATGGGGTTACGATTTTAGACCATCTTATTTAAAAATTGCTGCATTAAGAGATTTATTGCCTAATGTTCCAGTTTTAGCTTTAACTGCAACTGCTACACCTGAGGTGGTTGAGGATATCCAAAAACAATTGGGCTTCAAATCTAACCACCTGATTCAAAAAAGCTTTGAACGAAAAAATGTAGCCTATATCGTTCAGATGGAAGAAGACCAATACGGTCGTTTAAAGAAAGTTCTGGAAGGAGTAAAGGGAACAGGAATAGTATACGTCAATAGCAGAAAAAGGACACAAATGATTGCTCAATACCTACAGCGCAATGGCTATTCTTCTGATTACTATCATGCAGGCTTGAGTCATCATGAAAGAAATGTGAAGCAAGAACAGTGGATGCAAAACCAAACTAGAGTAATTGTGGCAACAAATGCTTTTGGAATGGGAATAGATAAACCTGATGTTCGATTTGTAGTGCATTTAGATTTACCTGAAACGCTGGAAGCCTATTTTCAAGAGGCTGGCAGAGGGGGTAGAGATGAAAAGAAAGCCTATGCTGTTTTACTAGTAAGGCCAGCTATGACGGATGAACTCCAAAAAAGAATCGCCCAAAATTATCCTGAAATACCATTTATTAAGAATTGCTATCAAGCCTTAGCAAATTATTTGCAGATTCCGATAGGCTCGGGAGAAGGAATGTCTGTCCACTTTGATATTATCGACTTTAGTCATCGATTTAATTTTAGTCCTAGCGATGCTTATCACGCTTTAAAATTTCTAGAAAAAGAGGGATACCTCATTTTATCTGAAGGGTTTCACTCCCCTTCTCAAATAATGATTTCCTTATCCAAGGAAGATTTGTACCAATTTCAAGTATCCAACATTAGTTATGATGGATTTATTCGGATGTTGCTAAGAAGCTATGAAGGGCTTTTTGATGGATATGCTAAAATCAATGAATATGATATCGCTAAAAAGGTGAAAGCCCCAGTTCAAAAAGTATTTGAGGTATTAAAAAAATTACATCAATTAGAAGTAATAGACTATATCGAACAGAGTAGTTTGCCTCAATTAACGTTATCAATGCCAAGATTAGAACAAGCGGGATTGCGTATTTCAAACGAGAACTACACCAAATTAAAAGAGAATGCTTTTAAAAAGATGAAAGCAGTCATCCATTATATAAACACACACACAGAATGCAGATCTCAGATGCTATTATCCTATTTTGGAGAAAAAAAATCTCATCGCTGTGGTGTTTGTGATGTTTGTTTGGAGCAAAACAAATTGGACCTAAGCGAGCTTCAGACTAAAGAAATTACTGCTGAAATATTTAAAATTATTCAATCAGAAAAAATATCTATTGCTCATTTAGCTGATAAAATTACGCGGTATAAAAAAGTGGATGTGATTAAAATTGCTCAATACTTAATTGACAATGAAGAACTGGAGGTGGATGAGAATGGTTTTCTTCAAAAATCATAATTACCCCACCATCTCAATAAAATCATCTTCCGAAATAATTGTCACGCCCAACTTTTCCGCCTTTTCCTTTTTCGCTGGCCCCATTTTATCTCCGGCTATTAAATAATTCGTTTTAGCAGAAATTGATCCTACATTTTTTCCACCATGGTCTTCTATGGCTTGCTTGAGTTCATCCCTAGAGAATTTTTCAAAAACTCCAGAAACGACGAAGGTCTGACCTTCAAATTTATCGGAAGCTTGGGTAGATTCAGTCTCCACTATTTCAAACTGAAGTCCCTTTTCTTTTAACTTTTTAATCAATTCACGATTCTTCTCTTCCGCAAAAAAGTGGTGAACACTCTCCGCTATTTTATCGCCAATTTCATCAATGGCAACCAACTCTTCTATGGTTGCATTTTGAATATTCTCAATATTCTTCAACCCTTTTGCTAACTTTTTGGCAACCGTTTCTCCCACAAATCGAATCCCGATAGCGAATAACACGCGTTCAAAAGGAATCTTTTTAGAAGCTTCTACTCCATCCACTAAATTGTTCGCCGACTTTTCAGCCATTCGCTCTAATGGCAAGAGTTGCTCTACCGTTAAATCATAAATATCACTGATGTTTTTAATCAAACCCGATTCATACAATTGCTGAATCGTTTCTTCCCCAAGACCATCGATGTCCATAGCTTTTCTAGAAATAAAATGCGCCATTTTCCCTTTAATCTGAGGCGGACAAGCCCACTCATTTGGGCAATAATGTTGCGCTTCCCCTTCCAAACGTCGAAGTTCGGTTCCACATTCAGGGCATGCTGTAATGTATTGATGCGGTTGGCTATCTGCAGGCCGTTGATTTATATCTACTCCCACTATTTTTGGAATAATTTCTCCACCTTTTTCTACTAAAACTATATCTCCTACACGCACATCTAGTTTCTCGATTTGGTCTGCATTGTGCAAAGAAGCCCGTTTTACCGTAGTTCCTGCCAACAATACCGGTGTTAAATTAGCAACTGGTGTAATGGCACCCGTCCTTCCAACTTGATAAGTAATCTCCTCCAATTTGGTTTTAGCTTGAGCCGTTTTGTATTTATATGCTATTGCCCAACGCGGACTTTTCGCAGTATATCCCAATTCTTCTTGCAAGTGATAATCATTCACTTTGATTACAATTCCATCAATTTCAAAATCTAACTGGTGTCTATTGTTTTCCCAATAATCAATAAATTCAAAAATCTCATCAATGGAATTGCACTTTGCAATCATGTTTTTTTCCTTCGGAGGCGCTTTAAATCCCCACTTCCTAGCGTTGTTTAAACTTTCAAAATGCGTTTCCATTGGCAAATTATCGCCCAACACATAATACAAATAACTGTCTAAAGTACGCTGAGCAACAACAGAAGAATCTTGCATTTTCAAAGTCCCAGATGCCGCATTTCTAGGATTCGCCAAAGTGGCTTCCCCTTCTTCTTCCCGCTCCTCATTAATGCGTTGAAAAACTGAAAGTGGATAAAATATCTCCCCTCGAATTTCAAATTCCTTTGGATAATCCTCTCCTTGCAACTGTAATGGAATACTTCGAATTGTTTTTACGTTCGCCGTAATGTCATCTCCCTTGCTTCCGTCACCACGAGTAACTGCACGCCGTAACTTCCCATTTACATAAGTAATTCCAATAGCTACACCATCGTATTTTAATTCACAAACATACTCGACTGCTCTGCCCGCTAACTTTTGAACCCGCTCATCAAAATCAGTTAAATCCTCACGATTGTAGCTATTGCCCAAAGAAAGCATTGGATATTTATGAATAACCGTTTCAAACTTTTTCGTAATCTGACCGCCTACCCTTTTTGTCGGAGAAAGCTCATCAGCAAATTGAGGAAACGTCTCTTCCAATTCTTGCAACTCTTTCAAGAGCATATCAAAATCATAATCACTTATCGTTGGGCGATCTAACTGATAATAATTATAATTATGTTGATGCAGTACTTTAGTCAGTTCCGAAATTCTAGCTTGTGCTTCTTTTGCTTGCATGGAAAGTATATTTGAAACCACTAATTTATTCAATCCAAATTTTAGTCACTATCTTTATTTAAAATAATTCACATGCGTTTTACAGAAAAATACAGCCGATTTTTCAATTATTTTTTACCCGCACCTTTCACCATTGCAATTCTACTTTTTGTAATCACCTATTTGATTGCCATTGCATTTACAACCCCTGCTGAATCAAGTAGGATTGAATATAGCCTAGAATTATTAAAATTTTTTGAATCCGGATTTTGGAACAACGGACTTTTGGTATTTGCCATTCAAATGATGCTCATTTTAGTCTTGGGACACACCTTAGCGCTGAGTAAACCTTTCGATCAATTCATTCATTTCTTTGTAAAATACTGCAACACTACAGCAAAAGCTGCACTTTTAGTAACGTTTTTCACCACTTTAATGGCGTTGTTTAATTGGGGCTTTGCACTCATCTTTGGCGCTATCTTCGCTCGGAAAGTTGGAGAATACGCCACTAAAAATAACATCTCAATTAACTACCCGCTGATTGGTGCTGCAGGCTATGTGGGTTTGATGGTATGGCACGGCGGGTTTTCAGGTTCTTCTCTAACCAAAGTTGCAGAAGAAGGGCATATCCAAGAATTAATGAAAGACATTCTTTCGCCAAATCAACTTTCAACATTACCAGACCAAATTAGCTTTAGTCAGACTGTATTTTCTGACATGAATATCTATGCCTCTATCGGTGTGTTGTTGCTTGTTCCGATAGGGATGTATTTCATTGGTAAGAAATCGAAAAAGGACAGGATTCCTGATATAGCAATTCAAAAGAACGAAGTAATTAGTAAAGAAAAAATAGAAGGAGCTGCTCGTTTTGATGAGTCCAAAATATTTGCAACGCTCATAGGTTGTATATTTATTTTCTATTCTATTTACAGTGCCATTTCAAACTTCTCAGAAACTAGTTGGGGATTTATAAATTTGAACTACATCAACTTTTTACTTTTTGGAATGTGTTTGCTTTTTCATCAACGAATCAGCTCATTCTTGAAAGCTATAGACGAAGCCATTGGTGGTGCAGCAGCCATACTCATTCAATTTCCTGTGTACTTCGGCATTATGGGAATTATGAATAGCTCGGGATTGATCGACCAATTCTCTTCGTTTTTTATCTCCATCTCCAACCCCACCTCCTTTCCGATATTCACTTTTATTAGTGCAGGTATAGTAAACGTATTTGTTCCTAGTGGCGGTGGGCAATGGGCGGTACAAGGTCCAATAATTATTCAGGCTGCACTTTCACTAGGTGTGGATCTTCCAAAAAGTATTTTGGCTTTGGCTTACGGAGATCAAATTACCAATATGTTACAGCCTTTTTGGGCGATACCCCTTTTAGGAATTACAGGATTAAAAGCCAAAGAGATTCTGCCATACACCCTAATGATGATGGTATTGGGATTGATCATTTACATTTCTGCATTATTGATTTTCTAAGTTTAGGCCTTAGTATCAAGCGCATCGCGAAGGCCATTTCCCAAAAGAACAAATGCGAATACTAAAAAGAATATTGCAACTCCAGGTAGGATTGCCAGATAAGCATCTCCAGTAATGACATAACCTTTATGTTCACTAATCATTTTTCCCCATGTGGCTTGAGGTGGTTGGGCTCCCAAACCTAGGAAACTCAATCCGGCTTCAACTAATATCGCAGAAGCAAAATTAGCAGCTGAAATCACGATTACTGGTCCTATTACATTAGGTAAGACATGCTTTTTAATAATCCTAGAATGGGTATATCCCAAAGCCTTTCCAGCCTCAATAAACTCCTTTTCTCTTAAACTAATTACCTGACCTCTTACTACTCTAGCAACTTCAACCCACATGGTTAAACCTACGGCAACAAATACTTGCCAAAATCCTTTACCCAATGCCAAAGCAATAGCGATAACTAAGAGTAATGTAGGAATACTCCAAACCACATTTATCAACCAAACTAAAAGGTCATCGACTCTACCTCGATAATAACCTGCAATAGCTCCAATTACAATTCCTATAATTAATGAAATTAGAATTGAAATTGCGCCTACAGTAAAGGAAACCCATGTGCCGGCCATTAAACGACTCAATACATCACGTCCATATCGGTCTGTTCCTAACCAAAACGTAGTATTCGATATCAATTCCTTTTTTATTTGCTCCCGCAAATTAGAAGAATGTAGTTCTAATTGATTTGATGATACTAAATCATTGTATGCATAGACTAAGATTTCACCATTATTGACATCGTCTCCAGTATATCGCTCTACTAAAATTGAATCTGTTAATAATTCATATCTATAAATAGGAAATGATTGGGAAGTTTTCTCTCGTCCGTATAACCATTGACTCCATAATGATTGCTCAGACACCTCATTTGCTGCTTGAAAAAATAGAACTTTAAATCCAGGCCTTTTGATGGACAATTCCAGATACTGATCGTTAGCCTTGGGAGTTTTATCTAATCGTATAAATGGCCCAGCTATGGCAACCATTAAATATATTAATATCATGGTAAAGCCGGCCATCGCAATAGGATTTCTCCTCAACCGATGAATTGATAACTTAAGCAATGATTTCGACTCCTGGTCCTTCATCAAATAGGATACGTTCTTTTTTTCCAACTAAATCGTCCGAACTGCGAACTAATGGCTACAAAAATAATGTAGAAAGGGTGAAGAATTTCAAGGATTACAAAATAGTTTAATAGATCCACTTGCTCTATAGTACGTAAATATTTCTTTAGCAATAAATAATCGACAACTCCTTTCAGCAGAATAGGAAATAACCAAGCTAGAAAATATTTCCCAAGCAATAATTGAACAAATCCATATACCACGAATACATTGGTAAAAAATACAAGTAGAGATACTAACCTTATTTCGTTATCCACATAATATTTTGATTTTGAAGCCCACCTACGTCTTTGATTGATAAAGTGAGCGAAAGTTGGTTCAGGTTGTGTTTCTACATAACTACCTTTACTATTCAAAAAATAAAATCCTCCAGGATAATACTTTAAGCAATATTGAAGTAAAAATATATCATCCCCACTTGGAGAAGGCAATGCTTTCATTTTTGAATTGACTTTAGTAAACAGTTGCTTTCGGAAGGCCATATTTGCTGCATTTAACATAATAGGCTTATTATTTTGAGCAGCAGCTATTGAACTAGCTATTAAACTTGAAAATTCTAACGCTTGAAGTTTCTCAAACCAATTACTGTATTTCATTCCTACAGTTGCCCCGACAAGTTGTATTTTTTCATTTTCAAAAGGCACCGTCAGTTCATAAAGCCAACAATCATGTGCTGTACAGTCTGCATCAGTGGTCACAATGATTGATGAATTAGACCTTGAAACACCAAACTCTAAAGCCGCTTTTTTCCCCTTCCCATTTAATAATTGATAATACTTAAATCGTGAGTCCAATTCCAATGTTTTAGCAATTGATTTATAGGTATGATCAGTAGAATCATCATCAATGAGCAATACTTCAAAGTTTAAATGGGTTTGATTTTGAAGTGACTTAATTAATTCCGGAAGGTGATGAGCTTCATTTCTAAATGGCACAATGACGGAAACCATTTCTGGTTTAATAAATGAATCGTGTTCATTGTTCTCCTGCTTGATAACCAAATAGTTTTTAAGGGTATAGAAAACATACCAAAAAAGAATCACATAAAAGAATAGGATTCCGCTCATTATTTATCCCGATTAAATATGATGAGACTTGTACCGATTAACGAAGGTAATACTAAATTTATACACCATACTAAGGCAGTTATTGCTACAATAATCTCTTCTGATTCAATAAAGGTTCCTAAAATCACTAAACTAATTGCACCTCTTAAAATAATATCGGAAACCGTAGAAGTAGGAACAATTGTAGTTATCAAATAAATTGTAGAAATTGAAGATATTACCAATATAAAAGAAGACTCGATAGGGAATGATATGATGATTAAATAATATTGAAGCATAAAAACACAGTATCGCAGTAATGCTAAAAAGAAAACTCGTTGAAGTACCTTTCTTTCAATTGATAGAAACCATCTAAATCGATCAGCAAAATAGGATAGAAATCGAAGACCAATTATTTGCGAAATTATCCATTTCATTCTAAAAAGAAGTAGTACAAAACCCAATGACATTATTAGTAAAATCAAATAGATTAAACTTACTTGATGGGTAGAAAGAATTTCTTGATCCAACCAATAGGCTAAACCAACCCCTCCAACCAACAAGGTAACGGCGGTTTGATATACGGAAGCTACGAAGCTAGCATGAATCGATTGCATTCGATTGGAAGGAGAGATAAATCTCAATCTACCTGCATAATCACCAATTCTATTTGGAGTTAGAAAACCGATTGATAAACCCATTAAAACCGATATTAGTTTTTTAGAGAAACTTAACGATTGAAATCTATCCACTAGAGCCCCCCATTTATAAGCCTCAAGAGACCAATTTACTAACATTAAAATAATACTAATAAGAATAAAGAATAGGTTGATAGAGGAGACTTCTAACTTGTTAAAGTCAATTGCTGACAATCTTTCAGATAGCTGAAAATAAATGACGCATGCGATGGTTAATCCGACCAAAGGAAAAATAAAGGGCAAACATATTTTATATAGCTTTGTTAATCGATACACCGAATACAAATATAGTGGAAGATAAGATTATTTTAGGGATAGACCCTGGTACAAATGTGATGGGCTATGGGATAATTCATATAAAAAGTAACACCATTTCACTAGTTGCAATGGGCGTTATTCAATTGACTAAATTAGGAGATCAACAAGTACGTTTAAAAAGAATATTTGATCGTACCATTCACCTTATAGAAGAATTTAAGCCCGATGAAATGGCTATTGAAGCTCAATTCTTTGGAAAAAATGTCCAATCTATGTTAAAGTTAGGTCGTGCGCAAGGAGTTGCCATTGCTGCTTCATTGTCACGAGAAATACCTGTTGAAGAGTATTTACCAAAAAAAGTGAAGAAATCAATTACTGGAAGAGGAGATGCCACCAAAGAACAAGTAGCAGCAATGCTTAAAAATCACGTACCTTATGAAATTGATCCCAAATTCTTAGATGCTACAGATGCATTAGCTGTAGCGGTTTGTCACTATTTTCAAGCAAAAAATCCAATTAAAAAAACGGGAGGTGGAGGTTCGGGTTGGGACGCATTCCTTCGTCAGAACCCTGACCGCATAGGATAGTTAAATAGACTGATTTATCAAGGAAGAGATAGCCATCATTTCATCTTGAGGTAAGTTTAATTTAGGAGCCGCAAAGTTAATATCACTTACCTTATTAATTGGTACCAAATGAATGTGAGTATGCGCCACTTCCAAACCTATAACTGCAACTCCAACTTTTTTGCAAGGAATGACTTTTTTTATAGCGATAGCTACGTCCTTTGCAAAGGCCCATAATTGAAGATAATCATCGCTTTCCATGTCAAAGATATAGTCTACCTCCTTCTTGGGAATAACTAAAGTATGTCCTTTAGCTAAAGGACTAATATCTAAAAAAGCCAAGTATCGCTCATTTTCAGCGATTTTATAACAAGGAATTTCTCCTGCCAATATCTTTGAAAAAATTGTACTCATCGTTATCTACTTATCTCAATTATTTCAAATTTCATCAATCCAGATGGAACTTGCACTTCTGCAATTTCACCAACCTTCTTACCTAACAACCCTTTACCAATTGGGGAATCAACGGAAATTTTCTTCTGTTTAATGTCAGCTTCCTTTTCGGAAACTAATGTATACTCCATCATTGCCTTATTGGCTACATTACGAATTTTTACCTTACATAATACTAATACCTTGGATGTGTCCAGTTGACTTTCATCAACAATTCTTGCATTACCGATTAAAGTTTCAAGTTTAGAAATCTTCATTTCTAATAGACCTTGAGCTTCCTTAGCTGCGTCATACTCGGCATTTTCAGATAAATCTCCTTTATCTCTTGCTTCCCCAATTTGTCGCGATATACTAGGACGCTCAACAGTTCTTAAGTGCTTTAACTCATCTTTCAACTTCTGCAATCCCTCTTCTGTAAAATAGCTAACGTTTGACATTTTTCTATGTGTTTATAAATTCAAAAAGAGAATCCCGAATAATCGAGATCCTCTTCAAAATTAAATATCTTTTTAAATAAAGTACTATAGTCCTAAACGAACTCCAATGGTATGTGTTCCGTCAAAACTTCTTGTAGCACGGTAAGAATAATCAAAACCAATCGTCGTTCCACCTTTACCTAACGGAACCTCAATTGACGCCCCACCTGCAGGTCCGATAAAAGCAGTACGAGTTAAGTCCTCATCTAAAGCTTCTTCCTCATATACATAACCACCTCTTATCATAAACATTTCTCTAAAAGCATATTCGACACCAATATTTATTTGGTCTCTTGTAAATGAATTAGAAGTAAAGTTTCCCGCAGCAGTAAGTCTATGCATAGAGGTTAATTTATCAGCTATAGTATCTACTCCCGATAAGAAAAAATCATAGGATAAACCAATCATAATTTGAGAAGGAATTTCGTAATCAGCAGACCTTTGATTTAAGGTTCTCTGAGTTTCATTCTCTGGTAAACTTGTTCTAATCGATAATCCGTTCCCTTGATATCTCATTGGGGGACCAACGTTTCTTAAAGTTATACCAAATTGAATTTGATCGTATTTACCGGTTACGTATTTAACACCTGCATCGATAGCAACACCCGTTGATTTAACGGTTGAAAGTGATTCGTTGATAACTTTTACTGTTAATCCTCCATAAATACTGTTGGAAAAGGTTTTAGAGTATGAAACTCCAATGTTTAAGTAAGAAGGACTAAATGTACCAACACCACCACTAGGTAGTTCTACTGTTGTAATATCATTATCTCCAAAGTTCATTGCTGCAACAGTCAATCCTAATACACCAGACTCACCAACCTTCTGTGCTAAACCAAAGGAATTGATTTTAATACCAGTTCCACTAAGATAATTTGTGTTTGCAAAAAGTATCTCAGTTCTATCTATTTGAGCCAGACCTGCAACATTCATACTAACTGCTTCAAGTCCTCTCATAGAAGTAGTGTTTGCTCCTCCAAAACCTGAACTTCTAGCCCATGGATTTATTAATAAATGGGGCGATCCTGCTTCACCTGCTCTATCTTCATTTCCTGCAACTGCAATTGCAGTTACAGAAAGGAATAGGAAAGTAAAGGAAAATATTTTAGTTAACTTTTTCATAAGTATATAAATAGAAGTCATTAATGTATTAGAAATTGTTTAAATCTATTGGTCGCATTACGCCAAACCATTTTATAATCTTTTCACCAACGCCTGGAACCTCCACATGAACAATATAAACTCCACTAGCAATGGAAATGTTTGCTGCATTCTTCAAATCCCAATCTACATATTGAACATCAGAACTAGATTTTGAATAAGATCGAATTAAAGTACCCGCTAGATTATAAATCTTAATGTTGGCAACATCCGGCAGATTTGTAATCTTCACTACATTATCCAATTGACCTCTTTCGTATGCAGAGTATGCATAATAAGGGTTAGGAACAACTCTAATTTCATTTAAAGCTTCTTCCACAGCAGACTTAACACCCTTAGTTACACCAAGGCCATAAGTATTAAACTCATATACAGGTCTTCCTTGGTTTCTTAAGTACTCATAATCACTTGGCAGTCCTTCTAGTGGAGTATAATAGTTCCCAAGTGGTCTGTTAACTTGAATTGTTACAGTCGCATCAGTTGCTAACAACTCTTGACCTTCTAGCAACATAGGAATAGCAACATAGTTACAACTAGCCCACGCTAAATTCTTGTCAAATGAACTATTGCCTTTAAGTACGTTCACAATTTTTTGACCCGCATCATAAGACGGATATCTATAATTTGGAGATACACTATACAACAACTCTTCAGGTCTAGTTTTTCTAAACACATACACGTAATGTTTTCCACCCCAAACTAGGTTCTCAGCAAACTGAATACCTGTTGTTTCAGTAGAAGTAGGGTTCCACAACATATCAGAACCATTATCTCTTCCATACCAGCTATCTTCACCAAACGCCATATTCAAACGCTCACCGGTTTCTAAATCCACTGCATAACCGGGGAACCATCCCATTCCTGTTGAACTAATATAATTAGGATCTTCTGGATTTGAAGAAACAGGATCAGCAGGATTTGCAAAATTACCGTTCTTATCAACTGAAGGAGAAGCACGTAAAGAATGTCTTTCCGCACCACCTTGTGCTTTCTGAGATTCCTCTTGTAATTCTATTACAGGACAACGAGTCCACTTAGATTTGTCTTTGGTTAGCACTATAGAAGTTGAGCTTAAGAATCTTATTTCATTATAATCCATTACACTTTGAGAAGTAGCAGCAGGAGCATTATAAACTATCCCATCTGTTGAATTTCCTTTTCTGTATTGAGTTAATGTATAAGGAGCAATTATTCCTCCTAAGATATTTTCATAATCCTCATTAGGATCGGCAAAATCATTTCCACTCGCATTGATAATTAATTTATCACTGAAGAACCTGTTAAATGCAGGGTCATCATCTGAAGCGGCAATTTGTCCTGATAAAATCCAATTGTAAAAATTATAACCGTCTTGATCGGCAATACCACCAAGCCAAGCTTTACTTGGATCATCATAAGTCAAACTCGCTCCAATATAACCATTGGCATTACTAGTAACTAAACTTCTATCTCCCGGTACTGAACCGTAGTAGGTAGAAACTGAAATACCCCATTCTGGAATAATTTGCTCATTATTAACTGACAATGTATTATCAGAATTTATAGATTCTGTAGTATCATCTGCATTATAAATAATCCAAGATGATTGAGCAGTCACTACAGTATCTGTTGAGTTTGGTTTCTTCATTTTTAGAAAAAACTTCTGCCCCGTTACAGATAATGGATCTATTATTTTAACTTCAATTGGAGCCTTTCCGACTTTATAAGTTAAAGTATCAGGGTAATCTCCATTCATAGTTGAACCAATTCTATCTAGTGTTGATTTGGTTAATTCAATACCAAAATCACCATTACCCGAACCTTGAAGTCTAGAAATTTGTACTAAATCTCCATAAGAAGAATTAGCAACTGTACCACCTAGCTCTGAAAAAGGTTTATGCGGAATAGCAGATACAGCTTGTATAGAACCACCTCTTCCATTCTGTCTACTAGCTAAGTATGGCTTAGTTTGACCAGTATAATCTGCTCCAAAATAGTCACCAGGAGTAGGGGCTACATCTTGAGCATAAGGTTTGAACTGATTAAAACCATAAGCTATTGCTACGAAATAATAAGTTTTAAAATTAACAAGCCTATTATCACCACTTGCGAATAAGTCTGTAGTCACTCTAAAACTATGTTTAATTCCTTGATTCTCCCCAACTACCTCAACAGTAGGAACGTTAGCCTTTATTTCTTCGTTGTATTCAAAATTTACTATGGTTGTAATATCATCTTTAATATCAACTTGGTAAATTAACCTAGCCTTACTATCATCATTAATATCACCAACCGAAACATCAACATCTTTTAGCTGATAAATTTTATACCCTTGAAAACGATATTTGTTATCATAAAATAATTGTTGATCAATCATTTCCTGTGGAGTTACTATATTCGGATCTTCCTCTTCATATAACTCTTTGTAATTGTTAGATGTAACAGGATTTGTTAAATACAATAATATTTCTCTGTCTAATTCTTGAACAGAAACATCAGGTGCATCAGGGCCATTTAAAACTTTAAAGCAGTTATCAAATAAGATTTGTGCCTTGTCATCTGCATCAAAAAGCTTTTCTACTGAAGCTAATCTACCACCTGATAGAGCACGCGCATAAACTACTCCAACAGTAATGTCATTAACGTTACCTGGTTCTAATGTAAATGGACCAGCAGATTGCAAAAATCTTCTATCACCTACACCATTTGGTTGTCCACCATCAGCATTATTCTCAGTCCAGTTAGTATTTGAAACAGGAACACCGTTCGTACCCCACAATAATGGGTCAGAATCTCCGGGGAACATAAAGTCTGTAGGAATTCCTTCTACACCAGTTCCTCTGAAACCATTTCCACCATGACTCATACGCTGTCCATTCTTCCAAATACCTCTTAAATAGTTATAGTAATGAGCAGATGCTGAAGGATCCCCATTATCTGCAGTTCCAAGATTGTAGTAAACAAATCTTCTCATCCCGAAACGCTCATTATCTGGTATAGTATCAGGTTCAGCATCGTTTGGATTGTAATAACCCAAGCCATTTAATGCCTCTCCAGGTCCTGTTCCATAATTGTTATTAATCCCATCTAGATCTTGATATGGTCCTTCAAAATAATCAATCCCAATAGCGGGTGGATTTGCACCATAACCTTGCTGCCCTGCAGCAGTTTCATCATCTTCATCACCATTATAACAGTATCCTAAACCTCGGTTAACATCACATCCCACATAATCATCTGCAGAGTAACCTAGATCAGGATCAACCCAGCTACCAAAATAAGTATTTGTTAAAGTAAACGTTGATCTGTTAATCAATTCATAATTATAGAATGTCATTGAATTAATTTCATCATTGGTAGAGAAAGCAAACGCTTGCGCATGGATTTCCATACCAATTCCAGGAGCATTAGACTCTGTATGGATATTTCCCTTATCATTAAACACCCACCATATAGTGTAATCTCCGAATAAAGGTCGACTAGAAGTCAAGCTTCTACTAGATCTTTGTGCACGACAATCTACTTTACCTGTTAAATCATAATAAGGATAATCTCCTGCAACTTCAGGTTGATATCGTTTATCTCCATCTACGTCAACAAAAGGGGCTAATCTAATGGATTGAGAAAGACTTGGATCACCATTTCCAGGCCATAACTTTATCGGCTCTGGAATTGAGTATTGAGCAAAAGCTAAATCATCATTTAAGTCCGGTGAATTTACTGCTGCCCAGTAAGCTACAAACTCTCTAACAGAAGATTTTGTAAGGGTATCAAATTTATCATACTGATCACAAACCGCAGGAGAAATCTCAGCATTTCCTGTTGTATCCAATGGTCCGGTCCAAAAATCATTACCATTTCCAAAAGTTGAAACCGCAGCTTTCAATTGACCATTCACATCTGTCCCCCCAAGCCATAAACCACCAGAATATAAAGCATAGTTTCCTGATGACGCTGGCACTTCATATCCAGCAGCACCATTCGCCCTATTTTGCCAAAGCAAACCATTTGATAGAATTGGAGTAGTAACATTGTTATACTTTAGTGAAATAACCTTTTTAGAAGGTGTACAGTTGGCGGCCAAACCCGGATTCTGTCCAACACTTTGGTTATTGTTATTCGATTTTTGACCTTCAGGTTTATACTCCCTTGCAAAAGAGGAAGTAGAAACAAAGATCGCGAATAAACCTATTCCTATATTTTTAATAATTCTTTTCATAATTCGTATATTATTATCCAATTAGAAGTCCTTTTAATTAAAAGCTAAGTGAAAGACCTAATCTTATTCTACGAGGCAACTCATAGTTATAAGCATTATTCAATTTAATATTATAATGAGTTTTGTATGACTCCGGATCAGTTGTTTCAGCAATCTGGTTGGCATATAAAGAAGACGCTAAATAACCATCATTTTCAGCATTCCCTGTGTACCCATATACGTTACTCACATTACTTCTATCTAACAAGTTTAATATTTGAATGTATACGTTTAAGTTAGATGTTTTTGCTTTACTTGCTTGAGATTCTGGCTTCCATGTAATTAAGAAATCTTTATCGATTCTTGCATCAAGACGGTAAACAAATGGTAACCTTCTACCATTTACATCACCCACAACATTAGAGTTTCCACCACCAGAAAACAGTTGTGTTCCTGTAGCTACGTTTCTACCCGTATATGGTGTTCCAGATCCTGCAATAGCAGTTAAGTTTACACCAAAATTTTCCAATATTGGGGTGCCGTTAATTACAGGACCATTGTAATTTTTACCACTTCCATATCTATAATCAATTGCTGTAGTAATGGCGTGTCTTTGGTCATAAGTATAAGGCAAAATAGTTCTAAGGTTAGGTTGACCAGTATTTACAAGGTTAAAGGCAGTAGTAGAACCTGAACCTGTACCATTAGCAAACTGTATGGTATAACTAGCTCTAAACTTCAAATTCTTGGTTCTTCTATAGTCGTATGATAAAGTTGCCCCCTTTACCGTTCCAAAATCAATATTTGCATAAGTAAGGTAATCAACCGGGAATGCTCCAGTCAATCTTCTAACCTGTATCATATCTCTTTGTTCTCTATAAAACGTAGAGATTGTTAATGCAGAGTTCTTGTTCAAAGCTTGCTTAAACCCTAACTCATAGTTAATAGTCTTTTCAGGCTTCAAATTCGGGTTATTAGTAATATTAGTAGACTGGAAACTTGGTAAATACAAATAGTTTATTAATTCAATTTGATTACCTGTAGAAGGTCGTTGAGTTAAGATATCATAGTTTGCAAAGAAAGTTGCCTCATCCGATATTGGGAAAGAGAAAGAAATTCTTGGCATTACATTTACCTGAGGAGTATAATCCTTAAATGAATTTTCGTCTAAAGAACTTGAAATATTCTCCGAAAACTTTGAAGGGTCCTCTAACCAAGGAGCAATTCCTTCTACCGAATAAATTGAACGAGGATCATTAATTTCAATACCGTTTGCATTATAAAAATCATCTCCTTGTCTATACCCTGTAATGTTAGTAACATCTGGGCTATTTCCATTTGAAGTATAAACTACGAAGTCGTCTCCAATATTAGATGGTATATCATTTTCTTCAAACTCAGATCGAATTGACCCTGCCGTCCGTATTGGTATCAAAGAAAATTGGTCTTTTAAAACAGGCTGATTTGCATCAAATCGGTCAACTCTAAAACCAACTCTCAAAATCAAATCATCAAACTTAAATTTATCTTGAATATAACCAGCAACATAAATAGGTTGATATGGAGCAATCAATCTTGTTTTGAAGGGGTTTCCATCCAGAATCTCTTCTCCATTAAAAAAGTCATTCAATGTAGCCTTATTAACCTTGTCTCCATATGCATCAAAACCATAATAAGACATGGAGGTACCATTTAAAGGATTGATTAACTCATCAGCACCAAACCACTTAATGTCATAAGTATTGATGTCATAAGAATCAAAATCGATAAAATCCTTACCGTCAGCAGGTAATCCTAATGCATTTCTCATGTTAATTGCAGAAGCAGTTCTACTTTCTCCGTTATAGTTTCTCTCATAAATTACTCTAGGCAAATCAGGATAACTATAATCAATGGTATAATTTAAGGTATCTATTTCAGTAATGTGAACATTTACTGCATTTCTACCTAAATTCCACAAACTGTTTGGATTAAATGAGTAAGATCGCTCTATTCGTTGTTCGTACTCAAAACCTACCAACAATTCATGGTTTTTAATTTCCGCCGAACCATAACCAGAAACTCTATACTGATCTCTTTCAGTTTTAAGATAAGTACTCTCTACATCTCCAGGGGCACTATACATAGTATAGATATTATTTGGCATTCTTCCGTTTGATAAACCTCCATTTTCCACCAAATTAATTACAGTATTAATGTTGTCTCCGTATATCCTATAGGCATCCACATTGTAGTTAGATAATATTGGATTGACATCACTAGGGGTAAACTTATATGCTAGTGGAGCTGTAAAACCATTTAAATAAAATGCTTCTAAAGGGGCTAAAGGATTTCCATTCTCATCATACAAAGTTCTAATCTCAGGTAAAGCTCCAAAAGAAGGCTCAAATTCTGACTCAAATTTCCCTACATAACCATAGTTAAAGAAGTTATCTTGATGATTCTCATTCTGTCTAACTCTATTAGCTTTAGTATAATCAATTTGAACACTAAAGAAAGCATTCTTAATCAAAGATGCAGACTCTGACTCTTCTTCAGCAGTAGCATTCTTGAAACTTTGTTGAAACCTAGCAAATGTTCTAAAATCGTTTCTAATTTCTTGGGGGTTATTTTTCCAATTGTACAATGCATATGCATCATTTGTATTTCTAACATCTAAATTTCTAGTGTTATAATCAAACGATCCACCAACAGTAATTTTAGACGTTTCAGAGGTATTAAAATCCAACTTTCCTGACAAGTTAATTCTTTTAAGGGCTGTATTTTTCATAAATCCAACCGTTTCAAAGTCATTCTTATCAAGTAGCTCAGCATTATAAATAACCCCTCCTAACTCTTGAACTTGAAAAGGGTTAGCTTCCAATCTCGCTAACACATCATCCTTTACCTTATATATATCTTGTGTAGAACCTCTTGGATCTACAATCGAGCTCAACTCTGCAGAAAGTAAATATCCAACAGGCGCTGAAACCACCTTTCCAGACTCATCCTTTTTAGGAAATAGAGGACCACCTAAAGACAATCCAACAAGATTATAACCATAATTATCCAACCCGGTAACTGTATTCTCTCCCGTTTTAAAACCGGAAGTCAAATACTCAACAGACCCAAAAGTTTGTTTGATAGCTTCTTTCGTTGTAATAATTGTCAAACCTCCAGTTACATCACCATACTGTGCAGGAACACCACCAGTAATTACAGACACCTCTCCAATAGCATCTTTAGGTAAAGAAGTAGAACCTATCACTTTCACACCATCAATATAGGTGTCAGAAGAAGATGATCTAGATCCTCTAATATTCAATCCATCAGACCCATCATCTTTTGAATATACCCCACCTACAGTTTTAGCTACATCTGCAGCAGAACGAACCGCCATACTCTTGATTTCTTCGGCGCCAACTTTTGTACCTGTTGCCCCTTTATCAATTTCTACTAATGGCTCCTTGTAGGAAATTACTTGTACTTCTCCAATTTGAATACCTGGCTGAAGCTTTACATCCTGTCTCTTCAATTGATCGGAACTAATAATTACTCCCGCAATTTTTTGAGTAGTATATCCCACGTATGATATAAGAAGATCATAAGTACCAGGTGGTATTGGACGAAGAGAGTATTTTCCATCAAAATCTGCTGACCCAGCAGCAATTTGATTTCCTTTATTCTCAATCACTACATTGGCAAATGGAAGCGCCTCACCTGTTTCGGCATCAGTAATTGTACCTTGAAGAGAACCTGAGCCCACTTGCGAGTATCCATAAGAAAAGGCACCAGCCACTAAGGCAAGCGCAAAGAATAATTTTCTTAGCATAATATTGAATTTATGTTAAATCTATTGGTCTTAAAAAACTACAGTGGCGTAAAGATATGCAATAAAGAAAAACATTTCAAAATTTTATCTTGCATCTTTTTTACCATTTTTTAATACTTTCTTAAAGAACGATTGGAGATTTTCTCCTTTTATTTTCGAAACCAACGACTCAAGAATGATTCTTTTCTATTATCGTTAATTCGTTTCGACTTTCTTTTACTTCTTTTCATTCTCTTTTGAACTTCTTTGGTCTGGATATCGATGTGTTTTTGCCTCCTCGCCTCCATTTGTTCAGCCGATTTTTCCTTTTTAATTTCTTCTTGTTTTTTTAGTTGTTCTTGGCGTTTCTCAACGGTGCGATCAACTTTCTTACTTTGCGCAAAACTATTTTGAGGTAAGACACACAACAAAACAAAAGTGATGCTTCCGATTATAAAAAAATTTTTTTTCCTTCTATTCATGGGTTCCTTTTATACTATTTTTGTAGAACACTTGATTTAGGTTGACAATGATATTAAAAAGTATTCGATTAACAACACTCCTTTTTATTCTAATAGCAATTGGTTGCGATGACAACACCACCAATTCAAACATCCCAAACGTAGCAGTCAATATATATATATCACTTCAAGATCCTGAATTTATTGACTTAACTGTTCCTTCAGGATCGGTGAATGTAACAGGTGGCTCAAGAGGAATAGTGGTATACAGGGTTAATGAGGACGAATTTAAAGCTTATGATAGACATTGCACTTATGCACCAAGCAGTAGCTGCGGAATTGTGGAGATGGAAAACTCTGGCGTTTCATTGCGAGACAATTGCTGTGGCTCTGTCTTTTCAATATTTTCAGGCTATCCAAGTCAAGGACCGGCAATGGTTCCTCTAAAGGAATATAGAACCTCTTTTGATGGAAATACTTTAAGAATTTACAATTAAAAAAGGTCAGTTGAATAACAACTGACCTTCTCTTTTATTTCCTATCTACTAAATCAACTATTAGTATCTATAGTATTCAGGCTTGTATGGACCTTGAACTTCCACTCCAATATACTCTGCTTGGTCTTTTGTAAGCTCTTCTAACTCTACACCAATTTTCATTAAATGCAAGTAAGCTACTTTCTCATCCAAGTGCTTTGGAAGCATGTAAACTTTATTCTCGTAGTTTTTGCTATTCTTCCAAAGTTCAATTTGAGCTAATGTTTGATTCGTAAATGAATTTGACATTACAAATGAAGGGTGACCAGTTGCACAACCTAGGTTTACTAATCTACCTTGAGCTAACAAAATAATATCATTACCGTTTACATTATAAAGGTCAACCTGCGGCTTAATTTCATCTTTAGTATGTCCAAAGTTTTTATCTAACCAAGCAACGTCGATTTCATTATCAAAGTGACCGATATTACAAACGATTACTTTGTCCTTCATTTTTTCAAAATGCTTTCCTTGGATAATGTCTTTATTTCCGGTTGCTGTAACAACTATATCAACTTCTCCAACAATATTGTCCATTTTCTTAACCGCAAATCCATCCATTGCAGCTTGCAATGCACAAATAGGATCTACTTCAGTAACGATAACTCTTGCACCGGCACCTCTCAACGACTGTGCAGAACCCTTACCTACATCTCCGTAACCTGCAACAACTGCTACTTTACCGGCCATCATAACATCAGTAGCTCTTCTAATAGAATCTACTAAAGACTCTTTACAACCATATTTGTTATCAAACTTAGATTTGGTAACCGAATCATTTACATTAATTGCAGGCATTACTAATGTTCCGTTTTTCTCTCTTTCATATAAACGGTGAACACCGGTAGTAGTTTCTTCAGATAATCCTTTGATTGCATCAACTAATTCAGGATAGTTATCAAAAACCATATTAGTCAAGTCTCCACCATCATCCAAAATCATATTCAATGGATTTCTTTCTTCACCAAAGAATAGCGTTTGCTCAATACACCAGTCAAACTCTTCGGCAGTCATACCTTTCCAAGCATATACTTGAATTCCAGCAGCAGCAATTGCAGCAGCTGCATGATCTTGAGTTGAAAATATATTACAAGAAGACCAAGTTACTTCAGCCCCCAAAGCTACAAGTGTCTCTATTAACACTGCTGTTTGAATAGTCATGTGCAAACAACCAGCAATTCTTGCACCTTTCAAAGGCTGCTCATCTGCATACTCTTCTCTTAGTGCCATCAATCCAGGCATCTCCGCCTCAGCTAATCTAATTTCTTTTCTACCCCAATCTGCTAAAGAAATATCTTTTACTTTGTAAGGCAAGAATTCTACTTTTGTATCACTCATTCTATTATTGTTTTATTTTTAATGGAAGACAAAGTTCCTAATTAAATTCTTGAAATTCAAGAGCACCTAAATAACAATCCAAAATGGCTTTAGTTCATTCTTTCTCACCACAAAAAAACAGCATCATTGGCTATTGGAAATTTGAAGAGTCTGTTGATGATTTAATTGCTCGTGTCGAAGATCTCCATTTTAACTTAGAAAAGTTTTACCTTATTAATAGTACTAACCGAAAAATAGAATGGCTATCCACCCGACTTCTATTACACGAACTTCTTCCAGAAAATAATTGTGACATCTACTACAGCGAATTTGGCAAACCTCACTTATCGTCTACCAACAAACACATTTCTATCTCTCACTCTAAAGGAATGTGCGCCATGTACATTGGAGATCAGTCCAATGGGGTCGATTTACAAATATTAAACAACAACATTGAATCAATTGCCCACAAATATCTCGATAACAGCGAATTAAAGCTAATACAATCTCAACTTGAAGACTACCACATATTATGGTGTACCAAAGAAGCTGTATTTAAAGCCTATGGAAGAAAAAAAATTTTCTTGAAGAAAAATATTTTTGTTCAATCTATTAATAAGACCGAAAATAAAGTGGTTGCGCAATTAATAGACGAAAACTACACTCAGAATTACCTATTAAAATACCTATATTTTGAAAACTATTATCTAGTTTATACCTTGAATGTTTAATATTGCATTGAAATTCACTTTATGAATCAAGGAGAAGTATACCATACCATTATTCACAAAACAACTAAAAAGAAGAAGCAACTGGCGGTTTTAATCGATCCTGACAAGTCTACTTCCAAAAGTTTGTTGAAATTGATTCAGTTGTCAAATGAGATGGAGGTGGATTACTTTTTTGTTGGCGGAAGCTTAATGACGGGCGGAGATTTAGACAAAACCATTGGATTCATTAAAAATAATTCCGTAATACCTGTCATTCTTTTTCCAGGTCACCATTCGCAGATTAACCCAAAGGCAGATGCCCTTTTATTATTGTCTTTAGTTTCAAGTAGAAATCCGGATATGTTAATTGGTCAACATGTCACTGCTGCACCATATCTGAAACAATCCAATCTAGAGATACTTTCTACTGCTTATTTATTGATAGACGGTGGAAAAATTACCACAGCTTCATACATTAGTAACTCTATGCCTATTCCTTCAGATAAGTCTGAAATTGCAGCTAGTACTGCTATGGCAGCAGAAATGCTTGGCATGAGATTAACTTATTTAGATGCTGGAAGCGGAGCGAATTCTCCAGTTCCCACTGAAATGATTCAAGCAGTAAAGTCAAACACCAATACCCCCTTAATTATAGGAGGCGGATTGACCACCACCAAAAAAGCAGTGGATGCTTTGAAAGCAGGTGCTGATATTGTTGTTGTTGGCAACGCCCTAGAAAAAAACCCTAACTTGCTCTCCGACATCGCTTCTGGAATTAGCAAACTCAACCAATAATTATCACCAATTGGCACTAAACTTCTTAGTTCCTGCGAAAGCCTAAACCTCAACATGTCCATTTTCGACAATTTTCTTTCTGAAGTTTCTAACTTCTCCATTTTAGAATTTATAGGCGTTGTCAGTTCCCTACTTTACATTTACTTTGCTACAAAAGAGAACAGACTGTGTTTCCTATTTGGGCTGATTAGCTCAACCATTTACGTTTATATCTGCTTCAGCTATCAATTGTATTTTGATACTCTTATCAACCTCTACTACATTGTCATGTCATTTGTAGGATGGGCGATGTGGTCAGAAAACAAGAATAAAGTGGAGGAGAAAGTAAAATCAATCCAGAACAAAACTTTCTTACTTTATGCGACCATTGGTGGATTAGCAACTCTCGTATTTGGAGGAATTGCACTGAATTACTCCGATGCATCATTACCATTTGTTGATAGTTTCACCACAGTTTTTGCAATCATTGCGACTGTTATGGTGGTCAAGAAACAAATCGAAAACTGGCTCATTTGGATTATCGTTGACGGTGTAGGAATAGGCATGTATTTCTACAAAGAACTTTACTTCACTTCTTTTCTTTTCTTGATTTATACTATCATTGCTATCCAAGGATATCGAAAATGGAAAACACAACTGATCTAAAAATTGCGATTCTAGGTCCTGAATCAACAGGGAAGTCTGAGCTTGCCAATGCACTGGCTAATCATTATGGTGTTACTTTCATTCCTGAATACGCCAGAACATTTTTAGCACAAAAAAGCAATTACAATTACGCTGATGTTACCACTATCGCAAAACATCAATTTAAACTAATTCAAAATCATACACCTCGCCCATTAATTGCAGACACTGAATTAATTGTGACTAAAATTTGGCAATTGTATAAATATGGTGAAGTTGACGCTTGGATTGAAGATCACATCCACCAACAAAATTTCGACTTGTATTTATTAATGGACATAGATCTTGAATGGACTTTAGACGATTTAAGGGAGAATCCATCATTGGATGAACGTCAAGAACTATTCGATCTATACAAAAAAGAGCTTCAGAAACGTAAACTCAACTATTCTATGATCAGTGGAGAAGGTAATACTAGATTATCGAATGCACTTTTAGCAATTAAAAACTTTAGCTAGAACTAGCTTCTTCAAATAAACTTTCTAATTTTGCAGCGTCTCGATTGGGGTGCCCAATTCCGTAAGGAAATAAGTTAGGGCTGAGATTATACCCTTTGAACCTGATACCGGTAATGCGGGCGCAGGGATTTGAAACAAACACATACCTAATTGGCCATAATGGTGTGCGTTCTATTTCTATCAAGGGTTACTTATAAATTTTTTATTGCATTGCCTCCCAGGGGAATGCTAAAACTTATTAGTAATACTTAAACAAAATGAAAAAAATGTACTGGTCATTAGTGATGCTATTTCCTAGCATATTAATGGCACAATTGAATGTCACAGGAACAGTAAAAAATTCCTCAACAAACGAACCTCTGCCCGGAGCAACCGTTCGAATCGAAAACAGCTACAAAGCGACTGCCACAGACCTCACAGGAAACTTTGCATTGCAAAATCTGAAGCAAAAAGAATACGCTATTATCATTAGTTATTTAGGTTATGAAACTCAAGAAATCGCCTTTAACTTAACCAAAGACACAACTTTATCTATTGCACTAAATGAGACATCTTTTCTTCAGGAAGAAGTGGTGGTTTCCTCTACTAGAGCGAAAAAAAATTCAGCGACGACTTATACAGAGTTAGACAAAGAAGACATTGAGAAAAATAATTTAGGTCAAGATTTACCTATTTTATTGAATCAAACACCTTCTATCGTAACCACCTCTGATGCAGGAGCAGGTGTCGGATACACAGGCTTGAGAATTAGAGGAAGCGATGGCACACGTATTAATGTAACTGTCAATGGGATTCCAATGAACGATGCAGAATCACATGGCGTATTTTGGGTAAACATGCCTGACTTGGCTTCTTCAACAGAAAGTATCCAAATTCAGCGTGGAGTGGGAACCTCCACTAATGGAGCGGCGGCCTTTGGTGCGAGCATTAACATGCAAACGACTACCTTAAAGCCGAAAGCTTACGGTGAAATCGCTAATTCATTTGGCTCTTTCAACACGTTTAAGCACAGTGTTCAGATGGGTTCTGGATTAATCGATGACAAATTCTCATTTGAAGGTCGTTTGTCTAAAATCCGTTCAGATGGTTACATCGATAGAGCGAGCTCAGATTTGCAATCTTATTATTTATCGGGAGCCTACTATGGAAAGAAAACCATTGTAAAAGCCATCGTATTTGGAGGAAAAGAAAAAACCTACCAATCATGGTATGGAACACCTCAATCTCGAATAGAGAACAACGTAGACGACATGTTGACCCATGCTTCTAACGAAGGTTACTCCCAAGAAAGAATCGACAATTTGTTGAATTCAGGAAGAACCTACAACAACTATTTGTACGACAATCAAACAGATAATTACAATCAAGACCATTATCAATTGTTGATCTCTCGAGAGCTTCATCCGAAGTTAAATGCGAATCTTAACTTCCACTACACTCGTGGATTGGGTTATTACGAAGAATTTAAAGACGATGAAGATTTTGTGGACTATGGATTACAAGATGCAGTTGTAGGAGCAGACACTGTAACTTCTACTGATTTAATTAGACGAAGATGGTTGGACAATCACTTTGGTGGATTGACTTATAGCTTAATCTACGATGCTACTGACAAATTAAACTTAACCCTTGGTGGTGGATTTAATAAGTATGAAGGTGGACATTATGGAGAAATAATCTGGGCAGAAGTGGCAACCAACAGCTCTATTAGAGAGCGATATTATGACAACGTTGGTAAGAAATCAGACTTCAATAGTTATTTGAAAGCTGAGTATAAATTCACAGATCAATTAACTGTGTTTGGAGATATCCAAGTTCGATTGATTGACTACAGCACTTATGGAATTGATAACGATCAACGACCAATTGATGTAGAAGAAGACTTTCAGTTTATCAACCCTAAAGCGGGATTGAACTACCAATTCAATGACATTACGTCTACTTATGTTTCTTATTCGGTTAGCAATAGAGAACCAGTAAGGAATGACTTTATTGATGCAAAGGTTGGAGAAAAACCAAAGCACGAACAGCTAAACAACATTGAGTTGGGCTACCGTGTGAATACTGAAGACTTCTTCGTTCACACCAACTTTTTCCACATGGATTACAAAAACCAATTGGTGCTAACTGGTGCATTGAACGATGTTGGCTCTTCAATCAGACAGAACGTAAAGGAAAGTTACCGAACAGGTATTGAAGTAGTCGTTGGGATGAAGTTGAGCAAAAAAGTGACTTGGAATGGAAATGTAACGTTCAGTAAAAACAAGATCAAAAGCTTTGAAGACAATGTTGCGGACTACCTAACCGGAGAAACCATTGTTACTCCAATTGAAGATGCAGACATTTCATTTTCTCCAAATATGATCGCAGGTTCTGAGTTGCAATACGAACCGATAAAGAACCTTAAGGTTGCTTTATTGAGTAAATATGTGGGTCGTCAATTTTTAGACAACACCTCTAACCCTGATCGAGTGATCAATGAATATTTTGTAAACGACATTCGATTGAGCTACAGTCTAAAAAATGTATTGTTCAAAGAAATGAACTTTAGTTTATTAGTGAACAATGTATTGGATGTAAAATACAGTTCAAATGGATATACTTACTCATACGCTTATGGCGATGTAATCACTGAAAATTTCTACTACCCTCAAGCAGGAATTAACTTCTTAGGTGGTGTGACCTTGAAATTTTAAGATTTAAAAACTACTATTGTTAACGTCGGGAGATTTTCTTCCGGCGTTTTTTTTATAAATGCTATTCAGATTTCACTCCTACGGAGCTTGGTTTTTTACGTGAAGAGTTCCAACGATCTACTTCTTAATCAACTTCCCACTTGCGTAATTGCCTTTTTGATCGGTTAAATGATAGATAAAGGTTCCTGAATTAAGATTGGCGGTATTAATGGTTTCATCGCTTGAAGTCAACTTCCTCTCTAGCACTTTCTTTCCTGAAATATCAAACAACTCCAGATTGTAGTTTCTCAACTGATTAACTTGACGAAAGTGCACCTCATCGACAACAGGATTGGGATAAAACACAAAATCAGTTGATGGGATTTGTTGATCAGCAATTCCTGTTGTTTGATAGTTACCATTGCTGTCTACTTTAACTATCCAAACATCTTGCTCAAAACCATCAGGCCCTGCAGGATCATAAGAAGAACCAAAAATAAGCGCACCACCATCTGAGGTTGCTAATACTTTTCTTAAAAATAAATTGGTGTTATTACTGTAATATCGTGTCCAAATTTCATTGCCCAGCAAATCGGCTTTTGTTAACATAAATAAGGTTGTATCAGGACCGAAACCTCCAGGCCTTACTATAAAATTTTCCGTACCTCCAATAAAAACATAAGGAAGTGAATCATATCTAGACAAATTTTGATTGGCCTCCTTTGCTGATGAATCTGGTAAGCCATAAAAATTAAGTGAAACTTCATTGTAATTGGTATCCATCACAATGGCTGCCATATCATCTGGCTTAGCATGAGAGGCATTTCGGGCATTAATTCCTCTAGCAGAAACCATGAAATGATTTTGATTGATGGAAAGTAAACTTGCAAAAAAATTAAACTGATAATTCCCAAATGTATTCTGAGAATACGAAATATCGAATGCCGTATCTATTTGAAAACTATCATTCAATTGAATAATTTCAGATGAATTATACCAGACTGTGGGATTTTTATAAATAACATTATAGGTAGAAATCAACTTCTTTCCATTGTGTTCAATAATATCGAAAATATACTGTGGAGGTAAAAATTGAGGATCTGAAATATCAAAAAATTGATACGAGGTATCATTTAAATTCAAATTAAAAAAACTCGCATTTTGAAACCTGCTAGTATCTATATAAAACCCTAATAATGCTAATGAGGAATCATTCAACAATTTAATACTTTCAGCGTAAAAATGTTTAGCTGAATCTATTTTAATGGAGATTGAACTATTAAAATCATAATTGTAATAAATTTTCACATCTCCATCCCCTTTATAGTAACCACCTTCTGAAATCACAACTCCCTTATTTGTTTCTTTAATCCCTGTAAACAATCTTTCTGTAGTTGCAGCAAGCACAGTATCTTTAATAAATACTCCTGTTTTTGATAATTTTAGATAATAAGATTCGTAAAACCCATTTAACTTTTTCATCCCCACAAACTCGAACGTAGAATCTGTTTCGATCGCATCGTACAGTTCATTCTCAAAGGAATTATTCAAATAAAAATCAAACTGCTGTGAAAAAACCCCAATGCTAAAAAGCATTGAGGTGATTGTGAATATCAGGTGTTTCATAGGTTGGTTATAAATTTTCAAGAGAACGAAAACAAATAACTACATATTGTACGATATAAGCAACTTAAACCTAAAAAGGCCCGCAATTACACCCGTTTGTAAAATAGATTTTAGAATTGGGAAGGTATTCTTCAATCAATTTCTTTTGTTCGACTTCAATTTTGATACCTCTCAACTCTAATAATTGCAATTTTTTCAATTCCTTCAACTCCGAAGGAAAAATTCGAATCTCTGTATGAATCAAGTCCAACTGAACTAAGTTTTCTGCACCTTTTATGGTGTATGGTATACTTTGCAATGGATTATTCCCGGCCTTCAACACTTTTAAGTTGCTAGCTTTTTCAACAGAAAATGGCAAATCAATCAGCTTGTTCTGAGAAACATCTAATTCTAAAAGGAAAGGCAATTCAAAAACAAAATCAGGAATTTCTTCCAACTTATTTCCCGAAAGGTCGAGGTATTTTAGATTTTTGAATTGTGCTAAATCAGATGGCACTTCCTTTAATTTAGATCGACTTAAATCCAATCGAACAACTGCCATTGGATTACTTAATGCAGAGGATAAGGAGGAATAAGTCGTAAAGCGATCCGCTTCTGATTTATAAACACCACTTTGAGCCAACACAACAGTAGAATAAATAAAAAAGAAGATTAGCCCCCACTTTTTCATTGTAGTATTTTAAGGGTATTCACTTTATCCTTTCCCATATTCTCAATTAACTCATCCAAAGAGTTGAATTTTTTCTCTTCTCTAATTCGCTCTATTAGCTGAATAGTGATGGTTTCACCATAAATCTCTTCATTGAAATCAAAAATATTGACTTCTATAGTTCTGCTTCCGTCTGCATTTTCAATGGTAGGGCGAACCCCGATATTGAGCATTCCCTTATAAGTTCCTAGAGCGGTTATTATTCGGGCAGCATAAATACCATTTGCAGGAATCAATTTAAACGATTCTTCAATTTTGATGTTTGCTGTGGGATAACCTAACTTCCGACCTAACTTTTCTCCATCCACCACCACTCCACTTAGTGAAAAGGGGTGACTTAAGTATTCGTTTGCTGTTTTTAAATCGCCATTTTCCAACGCTCTCCGAATTTTCGTAGAACTTACATTTACATCGTCAATGTCTTGAGCCGGAATCTCTTCCACTTCGAAACCATACAATGGACCAAATTCCATTAAATGCTCGAAAGATCCTTCTCGGTTTCTTCCAAAATGGTGATCGTAACCAATTACCAGCTTCTTTGTTCCAATTTTATTGACGATTAAATCTCGCACAAACTCTAATGAAGTCATTCTAGAAAAAGCCTTAGTAAATGGTTGGATAATTAAATGGTCAACACCAGCTTTTTCGAGCAAATCGATCTTTTCTTGAAGTGTATTGATCAATTTTAAGTCATTATCTTCTTGCAAAACCATCCTTGGATGCGGGAAAAATGTTAATAACACCGTTTCACCATTTTCCTTTCTAGCAATTTCTTTCAGGCGATTAATAATGGTTAAGTGTCCTAAATGCACTCCATCAAAAGTTCCCGTAGTCACTACGGGGTATTGAACTGGCTTGAAATTTTCTATCCCTTGATATACCTTCACTCCTCTCCTCTGGTTTGTGTAAAATTTGGTTTCAATTATGAAACTCAAAATTAGCAAAATAAAAATATCAACAATGCTTCCTAAACTTGTCAATTTATTTTACTTTTGCAGCCTAAATTTCAAGGAAGAAATTTTACATTTTTAAATAACCAAATTTTAAGAAATGTCTCAGAACAGCGGAAAAATCGTTAAGATTATTGGACCAGTAGTAGATGTTAGCTTTGATGGCGAAGGAAGCGTGCTTCCTAACATTTTAGATGCTATGGAAGTAACTAAAACTAATGGCGAGAAAGTTATTTTAGAAGTTCAAACTCACATTGGTGAAGGAGTGGTGAGAGCCGTTTCCATGGATTCTACTGAAGGTTTGCAAAGAGGTGCGGTAGTAACTGCAACTGGAGCAGCAATCAAAATGCCAATCGGGGATGAAATCAAAGGACGTCTTTTCAACGTAGTTGGAGATGCCATTGATGGATTGGGTAACCTTGACAAAAGTAACGGATTAGGTATTCACCGAAATCCTCCAAAGTTCGAAGATTTATCTACAGCAACTGAAGTTTTATTTACAGGAATCAAAGTAATTGACCTTATTGAGCCTTATGCAAAAGGTGGTAAAATTGGTTTGTTCGGTGGTGCTGGTGTTGGTAAAACGGTATTGATTCAGGAGTTGATTAACAACATTGCAAAAGGACACGGTGGTTTGTCAGTATTTGCTGGCGTTGGTGAAAGAACTCGTGAAGGAAATGACTTGTTGCGTGAAATGTTGGAGTCAGGAATTATCAAGTATGGTGACGCCTTTATGCATTCTATGGAAGAAGGCGGATGGGATTTATCTAAAGTTGATAAAGAATTGATGAAAGATTCGAAAGCAACTTTCGTATTTGGTCAGATGAATGAGCCTCCTGGTGCAAGAGCTAGAGTAGCACTTTCAGGATTAACATTGGCTGAGTACTACAGAGATGGAAACAAAGAAGAAGGAGAAGCTGGAAAAGACATCCTTTTCTTTATCGATAATATTTTTAGATTTACACAAGCAGGTTCTGAAGTATCAGCTTTATTAGGTCGTATGCCTTCTGCGGTAGGTTACCAACCTACATTAGCAACTGAGATGGGTGTGATGCAAGAGCGTATTACTTCTACAAAATCAGGATCTATTACCTCTGTACAAGCGGTATACGTTCCTGCGGATGATTTAACTGACCCTGCTCCTGCAACTACGTTTGCTCACTTGGATGCAACTACAGTATTGTCAAGAAAAATTGCTGAATTAGGTATTTATCCAGCGGTGGATCCTTTGGATTCTACTTCAAGAATTTTAACTCCTGAAATTGTTGGAAAAGAGCACTACGATACAGCTCAAAGAGTAAAAGAAATCCTACAACGATACAAAGAATTGCAAGACATTATTGCTATCCTTGGTATGGACGAATTGTCTGAAGAGGACAAATTGGTTGTTTCTAGAGCAAGACGTGTACAGCGTTTCTTATCTCAGCCATTCCACGTAGCAGAGCAATTTACAGGTTTAAAAGGTGTATTGGTTGATATTAATGACACTATCAAAGGGTTTAACATGATCTTAGATGGTAAAGTTGACCAGTATCCTGAATCAGCATTTAACTTAAAAGGAACCATAGAAGAAGCAATTGAAGCAGGAGAAAAAATCCTTGCTGAGAGCAAATAATTATTTTTGTTTCGACGATCGTTATAACTAAAAATTATGCAATTAGAAATAGTAACACCAGATAAACAAGTCTATAAAGGAGACATCACTTCCGCCTCATTTCCAGGTACTGATGGTTCTTTTGGGATTTTACATCGTCACGCTCCTATGGTAGCTGTACTAAAAAAAGGTAGTATTAAAGTATTGGAAGTTAATTCCAAAGAAGAGCTATTTTTTGAAGTAGATGGTGGAGTTTTAGAGGTAAAACACGATAAAATAATTGTGTTAGCTGAGTAAAATTAGCTTGCATTAAAATACAAAAGCCCTTGTTAGTTTTCCTAGCAAGGGCTTTTATTATGATCAAAAAACAATAAAACTTTACATTTCATCGGCAAATCCGATTTCTTCATTTGCTTTTAAGCCAAATTTCTTCCGGAATAGATAAACCGATAAATACAACAGTGGTGTATCGAATAAAGCAATCAATACCTTGTATAAAAATCCATTGATCAATAAATCTCCAAATCGGATCCACTCTATGGACCCAAACAAACAAAGTAGCGCCAATACACTAGCCGTATCCACTAACTGAGAAGTAATAGTGCTGAAATTATTCCGCAGCCAAAGGTGCTTTCCATTGGTTTTCTTTTTCCAATAATGATACACTCTAATGTCGATGAACTGTGCCAATAGGTATGCAATCATAGAAGCACTCACGGCTGCTCCTGTCAACCCAAAAACTTTGGAAAAAGTAGCATTATCCACAGGAGACCAAGAAGTAGCAGGTACGGCATCAGCAATAAGTACCAACAAGAAAATAAAAACTGTAGCAACCAATCCAGAAACCACTACAAAATTGGCACGCTTTCGCCCATAAATTTCTGATATCAAATCAGTAATCAAGAAAGTCAGTGGATAAGGTAAAATACCAACCGACAATTCAAAGGTGTAAGTATTGAAAAAATCCCAAGAAAAAAACTTCTGGAAAATTAGATTACCACTTACCAAGCAGGCGATAAAAATCCCACCAAAAATGAAATACCACTTTTCGGCTTTTATGGTTTGTTGGATATTCATTTTACGTTCACCCTCCAAACTCGCTCTGTGTTCTCTTCTACTTTAAATCGATTATCTACTCGATGTCCAACCACCCAAATTATAGCATCAGCGGACCTTAATATTTGAACTTTCTCTTTTTGAAATAGCGATAATTTCTCATCGATAAAAAAATCACTCAGCTTTTTAAACGTTTTCATTCCAAAGGGTTGAAAAGCATCTCCTTTCTTCCAACCATCGAGCACAACAGGCAACGCTATTTTATCGGCATCGAAAACAGCTGTATTTTTCCCATCAGGAAAAGAATTTAATTCTTCCCGATCAATAACTTCTCCTTTCAGCCATCGATTTTCAAATACTAAAGATTGAATGGTTTCTCGCGCTACCGACCGATCGCTTTTAGGTGCAATCACTAACTCTTGACGATTGACCAAAAGGGTGTGTGTTTCTGACTCTAAAATGCTTCCTGTACTTATTTCAGATGAATTAATGATGGATTCTATCTGAGCACCATTAAAACCAAATGGCTTGAGCAATTCAAATGCTAGTAATTGAGGTGAAATTGACTGCTGCAACTTTTTCCAATCAATCTTACGTTCGTTACCCTTTACCTCCACTCCGATCGCTGTAAACCGCTTTACTTCTGCATCCAACAGACTCAGAGATTCCTGAATCAAGCTCATGCTCTTTTGTGCATTTTGTATAAAAGTAGGATTCAATTCTTCCAATTCAGGGATAATATCCAATCGAATCTTATTTCTTAAATATTTATCATCCTGATTAGATGCATCTTCTCTAAACTTGATATTCTTCTGGGCTGCATACTCCCGAACTTCTGCTTTTGTACTAAAACTCAAGGGTCGAGCGATCCACTCCGTTTTGATGGGAATGCCACTTAATCCCCTCAATCCACTTCCTCTAATTAGATGAATAAAAAAAGTTTCCACCTGATCATTCAAATGGTGGGCAGTTATCAATCGATCTAAACCATGCTCTTTTTGTAATTCCGCAAACCACTCGTATCGCAACTCTCTTGCAGCCATCTGAATAGAAATCTTTCTTTCTGCTGCTATTTCTTTAGTTTCAAAAGAAGTTACAAAAAATGGGATCTGATGTGTCTCACAATACTCTTTTACAAATTCTTCGTCTAAATCACTTTCTCGAGCACGTAGATTAAAATTACAATGGGCTACATGGATGGGATAATTTAATTGCCTCATTAGATCCAATAGCACCATAGAATCTACTCCACCACTTACTGCAATGAGTAATTTTTCGGAGTGATTAAAAAGATTCTTCTCCTCAATATAACCTTTCAATCTGTCTAACATGTTAATCTTGTTTTAAAACATTGAATACGGCTTTAGCTTTTAGCAAGCATTCCTGATATTCTTTATCTGCATCGGCTTTGGCGGTTATGGCCCCTCCAACTGTTAGTGATAAATAGTGAGTTGAAGCATTATACTGCAAACTACGAATTATCACATTGAAATCGAAATCTCCTTCAGGAGAAAAATACCCTACCGATCCTGAATACCATCCTCGCCTAGACTCCTCCAGTTCATCAATTAATTCCATCGCTCTAACCTTGGGGGCTCCTGTCATAGAACCCATCGGAAAAGCGGCCTGAATGACCTCTAAGGAGGAATAATCAATACTGACATCAGCGACAACTGTGCTAATCATTTGATGAACCTGAGGGAAAGTATAAATCCCAAATAACTCTTCCACCTCCACACTGCCCCTTTTTGCAATTTTAGAAAGATCATTACGCATTAAGTCTACAATCATTACATTCTCATTCTGTTCTTTCAGGTCTGTCTTTAAATTGGATTTAATCTGAATATCTTCTACTTCTGTTTTCCCTCTTCTAGCTGTACCTTTTATGGGTTGAGCAATGATTTTTTCTCCTCGTTTGCATAGGAATCGCTCTGGAGTTGCTCCCATTAAGTAAACAGAATTCCATTTAAAAAAAGTCGCAAAGGGCATAGGAGATTGACTGTTCAATGTCCGCATTACTTGTGAGGGCTCAATTAAAGCTTCATCGTCATAAAATTCTTGACAAAAATTGACTTCGTAGATATTCCCTAATTGTATATGACGTTGTAGTGCTTTTATTTTGTCTAAGTAAGCAGATTTTTCTATACGAGGCCTTAAGTTTACAGCTTGACTTACTGATTGATGTTCAATTAGTGAACAACTCAACAATTCATCCAACTGCTTTTTACTCATTTTAGAACTAGACCATAACTTCACCTTTTGAGTATCCCTTTCTTTAAGGAGAATATATCGAGGTGCAAAAAAGTACAGTTCAGGAAAACCAATAGGGTTTGTGTGCCTCGAACTTAAATTTTCCAACTGATTTTTTAAATCATAAGAAAGTCCACCAAAAACCCAGCTATTCTCATTTATAAATACGGCTAGCTTCTCAAATGACGATTCATTGGCTTCCAACTCCTTTTCTACGCCATAAGCTGCAACCCACTCAAACTTTCCATACTTATCAGGGTAATCATTTGAATTTAAAACCAACGATACATCAAATTGATCTGCAATGCCAATTAATTGATTAAATGTAATTGCAGAAAGCGAGCTATTTTGGTAACACTGATACATGCAACAAATTTAAGGCGATATTAAGCGAGAAGAACAACAAAATAGATGAAATAGTTTAAAATAAATCAATTCTACGGCTTAATGGCTTATAAAATTGAAAGTGAATGAGTGCCGAATAATCATTTTAGTTTAGTTTTGTCGCGAGAATCAATTAACAACAGGTCAATGCTAAGTAGACTTTTATATTATCTAATCATTAAGCCCATTTCCTTATTGCCTTTCTGGGTAATCTACCGAATATCGGACTTGGTGTTCGTTATCATTTACTTTGTTGTAGGCTATCGCAAAAAAGTAGTATTTGGGAATATCCAACGCTCCTTTCCCGAAAAGAGTCCTAAAGAAGTAAAAGCCATTATGTTTAAGTTTTATCGTCACTTCTGCGATTTGATTTTAGAAAGCATTAAAGGATTTAGCATTTCCTCCAAAGAAGCACAAAAAAGAATGGGTTCTGAACATGTTGAGATTATTAACAATTTTGGCAAACAAGGTAAAGATGTTGTTCTTATTGGAGGTCATTACGGGAATTGGGAATTGTTTGCTATTGCCGTTGGACCCACTATTAATATTAAACCCATAGCCCTTTTCACCCCTCTTTTGAATAAGTTTTTCGACAAAAAAGTAAAAGCAAGTCGATCTCGATTTGGCTTAAATTTGTTGCCCAGCAACGAAGTTAAAGTATTGATGAACAAGGATAACGATGGCAATAAAATGGTAATTTTCGGCTCTGACCAATCACCTAGAAAAACGCAACGAGCTTATTGGATGACCTTTTTAAATCAAGAAACAGGTGTACAGTTTGGGGCTGAAAAATTTGCAGTAACTCACAATTGCGCGGTGGTATACGGACATATCTATCGACTAAAAAGAGGTCATTATAAAATTTCTTATCAACCCATTTGTGACGATGCCAGCACGATGGAATATGGTGAGATTACAAAAGCACATACTAGATTGCTAGAAGCGGAAATTATCAAAGAACCAGCCTATTGGTTGTGGAGCCACAAACGATGGAAGCATACTCGTCCGGAAGGAGAGGTATTGCATGATTAGACAACAAAAGTATTTCCTATATAAAGAGAAACATTCTACTTATTGCTTTATTTCTTCTTCGATAAGATTACTATAGATCTAATAAAGTTGGCACAAACTGTTGATTCCATTCAACAATCGAACTATCTAAATAGTAGGGTGCAAACATAATCCCGCCCAAGTCCTCTTCTATAAAAGCAAACACAGAGAAACCCAAGACTAATTGCTTTTTCCTAATTAGAGAATCCTTACTAATGTGAACCCAAGTATTAACATTATCTGTCTTTAACTTATATTTTACATTAGGAGCCTTTCTAATACTAGGAAAGTAATTAATAAATTCTGAAATCCAAATGGAATCTAGCGTAACAGAATCCACATTATAATTATTAAGCCTAAAAAAAAGAGAATCATTCTTGTATTTAGAATAAAAGAAGGTACTTGCTATCGTATCTAATTCTCCCTCGTTATATAATAAGCTTAGATTAACATTTTCCCTTTCTCCAATTCGAACAATTAGATTTCTTTTACTGACTCGTCTGTTTTCAAAATAAGTCTTCGAAAAAACTAAATCCGAAAGCTCTTCTATTATCAATAATGTATCTCCATTGGAGTCTAAATCAACTCTATTTAGCAGACCATTGTATATACATACAAATGAAATTTGTTTGTTTAATGAATCTCTTATAGAGTAAGTCGTATCGCAGCTATTAGTTGAGAGGTGATAACTCTCTTCAGAGCCTACATTGCAACTATAAAGCATAGGACATAGCACTAAAAACAATAAATATCTCATAATAATAGATTACCAGCACTTAATCGAAATATACAATTAACAAACATTTTATTACACAATCAAATCAATCATAAACTATCCTGCATTATGGATTAACATGTGATCCTTTATCAAAAGGATGATAAAGATTTAATTTAAACGAAAGACCTCAATCCAATGCTTCGAAAACCCTGAAGGTCTCATGAATAATGCAAAATCGAAACTTAAAAATCATGTATAAAAAAAGCGAGTATTAAACTCGCTCTATAATCATATCTTTTATGGCATCAACCCATACAGGGTGAGCATTTAAGCTTTCTACTAGCTGTAGTTTCTCGCCACCATGCTCCTCCCAAATTTCTTGATATTCTATTCCTATTTCTACAGTAGTCTCTAAGCAATCAGCGACGAAAGCTGGGCTGAAGGCTAACATCTTTTTCATACCTGACTTTGCCTTCTCTTCCACTACTTTATCAGAAAATGGCGTTAGCCACTTATTATCTAAACGAGATTGGAAAGCTACTGTATACTTCTCTTCAGGAATACCTAATCGCTCCGCAATTAATCGTGTAGTTGCAAAACAAGTCGCTTTATAGCAATATTTATTCGTGTCTGTCAGTTCATTTTCACAGTTGTGGTCTGAACAAGGAGAGCCATCTAAATATACTTTATCGACATGCCTTTCAGGCACACCGTGATAAGAAAATAAGAAATGTTCGTATTCATTCAGATCGTATTGCTTAGCTCGCTCTACACAAGCATTAATAAACCCCGGATGATCCCAATATTGGCTTATGAAAGTAACTTCGGGTATCACCCACCATTTGCTCATAATTTTCATTGCCTTTTCTATTGCAGACCCTGTACTGGCCGAAGCATAGTGCGGAAACATTGGGAACACGATTATCTTGGTATAATTCTGCATTCGCATTTCAGCTAACACATCGTCCATACTAGGATTCTTGTAGCGCATAGCTAAATGAACTCCAAATTGATCTCCTAGCCTCTCCTGAAGCATGTTTTTTACTTCCTCTCCATAATACAACAACGGTGACCCTTTTTCTGTCCACAGTTCTTTATAAATTTTGGAGGAGCTAAACGATCGGAAAGGAACAATGATAAGGTTCACTAGAATTTTTCGAGCCAACCATGGGATATCAATCACCCGTGGGTCGTTCAAAAACTCACTTAAATATGGTCGAACATCTTTTACTTTTGGGCTATCTGGAGTTCCCAAATTAACTACCAATACTCCTGTCTTATCCATTTTGTTATTTTTAAAAATTGAAAGCGTTGTAAATTTTCACTCACAACGCTTTTCAAACATTCTTTTAGAAAAATAGTTCGCTTAAATATGTATTGCTCTGTTGTCAGTTGCTGCTAATGCTGCTTCTTTTAATGCTTCTGTAAAAGTTGGGTGAGCATGACTCATTCTTGAAATATCTTCAGCTGTCGCTCTATACTCCATGGCTACAACAGCCTCAGCAATCATATCTGCAGCTCGTGGACCAATCATATGGACACCTAAAATTTCATCAGTGGTTTTATCTGCCAAAACTTTCACCAAACCATCAATATCCATACTTGCTCTAGCCCTTCCACTTGCTTTAAATGGAAATGAACCTACTTTGTACTCTATTTTAGCTTCTTTTAATTGCTCCTCAGTTTGTCCTACACTAGCCACTTCTGGCCAAGTATAAACTACTCCCGGAATTAAATTGTAATCGATATGAGGATGTTCGCCATTCATATGCTCGGCTACAAACATTCCTTCTTCTTCAGCCTTGTGAGCCAACATTGCTCCTTTCACTACATCTCCAATGGCATAGATATTATCGACATTGGTCTTCAAATGTCCGTCTACTTCTACTCTACCTCTATCGTCTAATCTTACGCCTGCTTTCTCTAATCCTAAGCCTTTTGTATACGGGATTCTACCTACAGATACTAGGCAGTAATCCGCATCAAGTGTTACTTCTTCTCCTTTTTTATTGTCAGCCTTTACTGTAACTGATTTCCCTTCGTTTTTAACCGACTTAACTTTGTGACTCAAATAGAATTCAACACCAATTTTCTTCATCGATTTTTGTAATTCCTTACCCATGGTTTTATCCATAGTAGGAATTATTCCATCCATGTATTCAATAACGGATACTTCTGTACCTAAACGAGCATAAACAGAACCCAATTCCAATCCGATTACTCCACCACCGATTACAATCATCTTTTTAGGAATTTCTTTCAATTCCAACGCTTCTGTAGATGTAATCACTCTTTCTTTATCCAATTCGATGAAAGGAAGAGAACCAGGTTTAGAACCTGTAGCAATTACAATCTTTTTTGCTTCGATCTTTTTGTTATCCTTTCCATCAATATTGATAACCGTATTGCTTTCCAAAGAACCTGTACCATGCAACACATCAATCTTATTCTTTTTCATTAAAAAGTCGATACCACCAACTGTTTGCTCAACTACACTTCTCTTCCGAGCTACCATCTGCTTGAAATCCACTTTCAAATCTTTCAGGTTGATTCCATGCTCAGGAAATTGATGTTTAGCTTGATGATAATGCTCAGATGAATCTAATAAAGCCTTAGACGGTATACACCCTACATTTAAGCATGTCCCACCTAACGAATCATATTTTTCGATGAGTGCTGTTTTCATACCTAGTTGAGCGCATCTTATGGCACACACATATCCACCAGGTCCTGATCCAATAATTGCTACATCGTACTTTTCCATTTTCTTTATATTGAAATTATAGTTCTATAAATTATATTCTTCGTTTCAAATCCATTGCAAAATTAATGAAAGTTCAATGGAATCATTATTTAATTCAAGTCTTATTTCGCGCTAAGCTTCCTAACAAAGGCTAACAACAATAACAAGGGAGCGATAAAAGCAGCTGACCTACCAATAATGTCTCCATAGTCGGCGTAAACTGTAATTGTATCGTTCTTATTCAACTGTGCTTTAATCACTGCTTGTTCCCACCAGGTCGTCTTTTGAAACACTTCTCCCTTCTGATTAATAAATGCTGAAATACCGGTGTTGGCGCTTCTTGCAATACTCCTTCTGTAGGATATGGCTATAATTCGAGCATAGGCCAAGTGCTGTCTATATCCAGCTGTATTGTCCCACCACCCATCGTTGGTGATGATAAAAATCAATTCTGCTCCTTGACTAATGTATTCTCCCACATATTCTGGATAAACAGATTCATAACAAATCACCGGAGCTATAACTGTATGTTCCGTACTTTCAAAATTAGTTGGATGTTCTTGATAGCCTAAAGATCCAGTTGCGCCACCTAGCTTTATAGAGAATTTATCGATAAAGCTAAGGTATTTTCTAAAGGGTAATTTCTCTACTCCTAAAACCAACTTAGATTTCCGATGCAATGGAATATTTGGTGTACTATCAATCTGGAGAGCTGCATTGTATATATCGTATCTACCAGGACTATCCTTTCCAAAACTTCTTGCAGTGTAGGGATATTCTTCTCCTTCCGTATACAACTTTGCAGTAGACAAACCTCCAACAAATGTTACTCTTGGAAACTTTTTAATGGTTTCTCGAGCGCGCTCAGTTCCATATATAAAGTCCAACTCATGTTCCCAATAGTTGGCAGGAAAAGAGGTCTCAGGTGCTACAATATAGTCTGTATTTTCATCAACTTCTCTTTCTGCTAAATCAAAAATTCGGTCGATTTGATCAGACTCTGAAATTCCACCAAACTTTTCGTTGTAGGGATCAATATTGGGCTGAACTACAACTACCTCAACAGGATCTAGCGATTCAGCGTATTTATCAAATAGTTGTAGCGACCAAATCATCGGTCCAACTAGAATCATCAATAAAAACACAATTAAGCCCACTTGTTGCATCATATTCTGTTTGAGTAAGGCAATGTTTCTGAAGATAAAGAACACGACTAAATTGACTACTAGAATCCATAATGATCCACCCAAATGACCAGTATACTCATACCATTGTATCCAATCAGGTGTATTTGCAAAAGCATTTCCAAAAGTTAACCAAGACCATGACAATTCCCAGTTCAGGTGTAAATATTCAAAAGCAATCCATAAAATAACCAATCCTATGTAGCCTTCTTTTTTCCCTACCCTGGTTTTCACCAAATGGAAAAAGAAAAACACAGCAGCCATAAAAAATGAATTGAATACTATGGCCATTATAGCTCCTGGAAGGGATGCATAATAAATCCACCAAGTAGTGATGAGATTGAAAACAAAAAAAGTTAAGTAGCTGTGTAAAAAGACCGAAACTGAGTTGTTTTGAGACGCTTTAGAAAGATTATGCTCTACAATTAATAATGGAACAAGCGCAAAAAAGATTAAAAATGTGATGCCAGGAGTTTCTGGCCAAGCGAATGCCAATAATAAACCGCTTAAAATAGATAGTAACGTATTCTTAATCCTTGTCATTTGGCATTTGAACTTTTGTAAAGTTATTAATATTTACTTTTGTGGTAAATTAAAATAACAAAATGAAACAATTATTACTTCTAGCAATCTGTATCCCTTTTTTTTCAACGGCTCAAGTTTTGACAGTAGATCAAACTCAATTAAATTTTGGAACCGTAAATGAAATTACTCCAGACAGCCTCCAGTTGACGATTACTAATACTTCTGCCACTCCGATAACCGTTAATCAGATCAAATTTTACAACACCTATAACACCACTCCGTTTTCTGTGAATGAAAGCAACTTTACCATTGCTGCAAATGGAAACAAAACGGTTTGGGTGAAGTTTAGTCCCCAACATAACATCATGCACAACTCAGAGATGATTATAAAGCATACTGCTAATAGCGGTTATACAAGAGTGGACTTAATGGGTCAAGGAACGTATTCTAAAACCTATTATTCTTCGACAGAGAACACTTCAGAAGAGGCATTGAAAACGGCTTTAAATACTCGGTTGGGTCAAGGATACATCTCTTTGGGATATAATTCGGCAAGAGATGCCATGTTTATGACCATTGACAACGAAAAAACGAATGGACAAAATGCGACTGTAAACACCTTAGAATGTGTATATACCGGAACAAAAATTACAGGTTATAGCAGCCGATCTGCCGCGCAAAACGGTTCACCACAGTTCAACACTGAGCATACCTATCCGCAAAGTACATTTAGCTCGGCAGAACCAATGAAAAGCGACTTGTTCCATCTATTTCCAACTACAAACACATCCAATAGTAATAGAGGAAACAATCCATTTGGAGTTGTTTCTAATGGTACTGCAACAGGAGGAGGATCTTTTTACAATAGCTCCATGTTTGAGCCTCGAGATGCCCAAAAGGGAACTACAGCTAGAGCTTTAATGTATTTTGTATTAAGGTATCAGAACTATGGGAATCATTTCACCTCTCAAGAAAACATTTTAAAACAATGGCATGCTACTTTCGCTCCAGATGCGATTGAGCAAAGAAGAAATGACGATATTTTTGCGGTTCAAGGCAATAGAAACCCATTTATTGATTACCCCCAATTCGCTGACCGAATAACCAATTTTGTAACCACCTCATCCGCTCCAACAATTAAAAGTATAGACATTACTCAACCTACTATTAGTTTTGGAACTGTAAATTCGGATACACTTTTCAACTATATCATTGTAAACACCGGAAATACTGCTCTGAATTTAACTAACATCACATTGTCTAATACCACTGATTTAAGTTTCTCTCCTGCTATTGGTGCATCAGCCACGTTAAATGTAGGTGAAGCCTTTGTGTTTCCAATTAAGCTTTCAGCCAACACTTTTGGGACATTGTCAGAAACTCTATCATTCAATACAGGGCTTCCAGGCTCTCAAGGGTCAATCTCAGTTCCAATTACCGCAAATGTGGTTACTTCTTTAGGAGAAATTACATGGGAGCAATCCATCAGTATTTTCCCAAATCCTGTAAATAATCAATTGAATATTAACAGTTCCTATAGTGGAAAGCTAGATGTTAAATTGTATAATTTATTGGGACAACCAACTGCAGTTGATCAAATTAACAGCAATGGCAATATTCAGATAAACACCACTGAATTACCTGAAGGCGTTTATTTATTAGAATTGACCAATGGAAATGAGCGAATTCTTAAAAAAATTATGAAATAGTCTTTTTGAACGGTAAAATAAAAAAGGAGCTTCAAAATTTGAAGCTCCTTTTTTTATCATTTATCTCAATTTATCTGAATTCATATTTATAACCTAATGTCCATATTCTCGCTGTAGTTATCGTACTTGTGCTGGCTTCAGGTATATTATAAAAATAAACACTTGGCTGGTAATCGAAAACAATATGGCTATTCATCCAAAAGGGCGTGCTTTTCCCAATCCTAAAATCTACTCCCAATGGTAGGGAAGCTATAAAAGAAAAGCTAGGGTCATTTTGGTAATATTCATCCTTGGATAGAGATTCATAATTTCTCCAAGGATCATCTATAGAAGCATTTGAATTACTGTTGTACGAACTATTATATTTTGATATAAAAGTATATGAATCAATTGCAAATCCTAGCATAATACTACCTCCTCCAAAAAATGACCATCGTTTAGCAGGATGGGTACTAATCAAGTAGGCTCCATTTAAAAAGACTTCAGTCTGACCATAATCCATATACACTCCACTACTCGCCGTTGAGTCTACATAATAAACTCTATTAGTAGTAGAAGAGTATAACGTGTCAATTCTAAATTTCTCAGATTTTGAATACCCTCTGGACAGCTTTCTTGTATCGGAGAAGGAAATTCCCAACCTAAGCGAACTAAAAAGTTTTTGGTCTTTCTTTTGATCGTTAATAAACTTGAAATGAATATTTATACCGGTCATAGATGCCGATTCATAGTTATCAAAAAGTGCATTTTCATCATAGGAAGAAAAGTCCTCCTTTAGAATATCTGATTCAGGTGCAAGCGTTCTAAAATTTTGCATTGTACCAATACTTCCTTGATGTGAAAGTACTCCAGAGTATACAGAGACGCCTGAGAAAACTAGCTTTGATTGATCACTATTCTGAGCCATACTCGTCAAAACTGAGGAAAAAACAATTCCAATTAAACCAACCTTTATATTCATACAATTAATTCTGATTAGTTCCCTTCAAACGATATTAATGCTTACAAATTATCGCATTAGATACATTTTGCCAAAATCTTCTTTAAAATATTTATCAGCACCAGAAGCTCTATGCTCAATTGACTGACCATCGAGGTTAGTTCTTACTCGGTATAAATAAACACCATTTGCCAATCGATCTCCAAATTCATCGGTACCGTCCCATGCATAATCCGTAATATTTTGACCAATGTGAATATTTCCAAGCTCAGCCAAATCAATCTCTCTCACTATTTTACCTGTAATAGTCATTATTTGTATTTGCATAAAATCTGGAATCCTTGTTCCACTTAGTGTGAATACGAATCTCGTAGAGGTAGTAAAAGGGTTAGGGTAATTCATCAATCGAGAAATCGAAGCTTTAGTCTCAATTTGGAAGCTAATTAAATAGTCGTTGCTACCTGATAAATTTCCACTTTTATCATTTGCCTGAGCCCTCAATTGATAAGTCCCGTCTTCATAAAGCTTTGGTCGATATACGATTCTTGCCTTATTCTGTGGTAAAGTCCCTTCTCTAAACTCCATCTGACTTCCATCGGATTGAACTCCAAAATATACCCGCTTTTCATTTTGATTGGGTGTTTTCAAATAAATAGCAAAATCAGAGGTATCGTTTAAAAGCAAGTACTTATTTTCATCCGTTAATTGAATAACAATCTCAGGCTCTGGCCCAATCAACTCTCCATTTATTATTCTTCGTCCATCAAATGTTACATCCATTAACGGATTGATATTATCCTTTAAAACATAAAAACTGTATTGACCAATATTGTTAAAGTGAAATTGTTCAGGCTGATCATTCAACGGATTAACCTCAATAATGAGGGTATTACTCCCTGGTAAACCCAATGTAGGAACCGATACTTCAAGCTGATAATTTTCTCCAGCTAACAAGGGTTTTATTCGAGTTTGAGGCAATCCTATTACTTTATTCTGGGAATTAACAATTTGATATTTTATCAAAACACTATCCATATCAAACTCACTGACATTAGTCAAATCTACAGCCAACTGAAAGGTTTCTCCTTCCATTAAGGTATCTTTATTGACGCTAAAATAATTTTTGGGATTTAGAGCCGCTTCAGGGACTGGGTCATAGTATACATGCCACAAATCCAACTGCGGAGGAGTTTGAAACTGCTCATCATTGGCAGACATTTGTAATCTTAAATAAGGTTTTGTAACAGCGTCAATTGCGGCACTCACATCCAAACGACTAATAGATTTTGGAAGATTTGAAAATATTTCTGTGCCATTTGCCTCTGAATTTACAAATGAACTAATTGTCAGTGCTGAACTATCTTGAGAGTTTAATTCCAAACTTTTAGTTACCCAAACTACAGTATCCCATGCCATAGCCGGACCCACAAACCTTGAGGTAATATCTCCGAAAGTAGAACTTGAAATTAAAGTCATTTTCAATTCTATCTGTTGATTAATACTATCCCCTACCACTTCTTTAATAGTGGATGGCTTCCCCTTTTTTACTGCAAGAATAAAAGGAATAGAGTCAGATATTCCTGTCACCTTAGTTGCCCCTAAAGTTGTAAACGTTTGCATAATAGCTGGGTCGATAACATTTATATCCGTATACTTTATATTGTACCATGAATAAACCAATATATAATTTCCATCGGGCACACTGTCTAAGAGCATTGTTCGCATCGACTGCAATTGTGTTGGTGAATTAGCCCTGAACATAAAGTAACCTTCTGATCGAGAACGACAACTGCCATTTATGTTTGCTTGTCCATAATCTCGATTCAGATTTTGACCATTATATGGTGTTTGCCATGATTCAAAAGAAAGGGAGTCTAACACTGCAACCATAAATGTTGGCGAAACTGTACATCCATTCTTCTCCCTCAGCTCGCTATCTACTGAATACTTAATGTTTCCTAAGATGGTAGTGGTTGGTGGATTTCCTATATTCACACATGACAATTGACGAACATTATCAACGAAATCAAATCGTTGACTGGAAATATTCGGCTCCATAAATTGAAAATCGTTCAACTTTAATTGATCGAAATGATCTTGCCCCCACCCTCTTTTGTGAGGAATATACTGAAATGAGAATGTCTTCCAGAAATACCTTCCTTGACTATCAGGAGTTTTACTAACTCTCCAAAAATAGACCGCGCTATCAGGCATATTTGTAAGTATCGACGGAGTCCATTCTATAACCCCACCTGTAGAAAAAACGGAAGTAGATTGACGAGATGGCGAATTAAAATCTGCGTTCACATCAATTTCCAATAAGTAGTTTTTACCAGTTTCGAATGCAAATGCAGTAGATGCTTTTAAAGTAATTCCTTGATTAGGCACTACAGCATAATTGTATGGATAAATTGGAATCAAATCTCCAGAACGAATAATGATAGCATTTGAGGCTTGATTATTTAATTCGCTCAACTCTTCTATTTCGCTGTACCTATCAAGTATTACCGTAAACACGTTCTCCCCTATTCCTCTCAATACATCTATCGGCACTTTCAATTTAAAGTTAGATTGATACAAGAGCGGCGCTAACTTAAAAATGTATGATGTATCTCCATTTGTTCCTGGAAATCTTCTATTCAATTCGATGGTGAGTGAGTCAGGGACCGCTTTTCCTAAATTTTCTATCACTACGTTCACAAAAAAAGAATCCACTTCAGTTGTTACTTCTCTTGGATTGAATGAAATATTTGACTTTAGTATTCTAAAATCAGGTTTCAATGGCGAATTCATTACTAGAGCTGGATCACCATGTAAACTCATTTCCAACAAAACACTTTCTAGGCTAGGATCAGGATTCGGACCTACTGTCTTAACAGCTTGTTGCATACAATAAGCCATACTTTTTCCGTAATTCTTATCTGAAAACTGGCGATAAAATTCACTAGAAAAAACATTAAGGCTTGCTGAATAGCTCAAGTCTACAGTAGCTATAAACCCTATTGCTCCCTTATCCGCAATGAGCACAAAATCCTCTGAAGTGCTCAAATTACCTTCCTGATGCACATCACCTGTGTAACAAGCATTTCCTAAAATAAACGGATACTTTCCTTTATTCTTTAAGTTTTGAGGCTCATCTATATTGATATCAAAACCACCAGTATTAGAAGCATGACCGAAAAAAGTCATCAAACTAGCGCCCGAATTGATTAAGTTCTGAATAGAATCCGACAAGGTGGTTTGGATAGGGGCCGAAGTTGTTTTTTTAAATGTACTAACCTTACCTCCAAATTGAACATCCGTGAAGGTATTGGCATATTGAATCATATAATTTTCTAGTTGCTGTGTTTCAAACAAACTAGTGCCTCCCACAAAATGTAGTGCATTTTTCATCCAATTGGCTGTAGTGGCAGACTCATACTCAACCACCTTATTAAGATACATTTTAAGTTCTTCAGTATTTCTGGCTGCTATTCTACCTGTAGGAATTGCGACTTCTAATCCAGAGGTCCCTAAACCTGAAGAAAATAAATTATCTGTTGCGGGATTACCCATAGTTGGAACTAAGTTATTCGCAAACAAGGATGGTTTACCACGAACAAACTTTGCCCTAACCGACTTACCAATGAAGTATAAATATTTAGGTGGAGCACTCTTTTTTAAAACCAACTCATTCAAAAAATTACGAATTGCCAATGGATGCTGAGCAATACCAAATCCATATTGCTTATACAATTGATTCACATCAACGACAAATGGCCTAAATCCTTTAGCCTGTCTATAATTAAAATAATTGAATACTTCGTTAGCTAAAATCGGATTGCTCACCATTAAATAGGCCGAATCAGGTATAGTAGAGAAATAATCATTAAAAAATCCATTTTCTCCAGCAGGTCGGATACCACCAACCGATTGCACCGCATTTTCAGAAAAAATAATACATGACTTTAATCCGCCGTTAGGAATCAAAAAACGATATTCATTACCAACTTGAGTAACTTCAATTCTTCTATTATTAGTTTCGTCGATTACAAAATTATTGGTTGAACCAGCAAAATTATTGAGTCTTAGATAACTTTTATTTCCAACGGAAACATCATTCGCGGCGAATTCAAAAAAGGACTTTCCTTCCGCATCAGGCAGATGATCGTATTGAATTTTTACATAGCCAATTGACATTCGATCGCTACCAGCACCTAGGTCGTCTATTTGATTAAATGAAAAAGCTGTAGTAAGCTGCCCTAAATTACTGGTTGAAATCAGCTTCCTTTTCCTTATTAACTGATAACCTTCAAATATAGTATCTAATGATTGATTGGAATAATTCACCACTAAATGGTGGTCTCCATTTTGAATTGGACCATAATTAGATTGACCTGTCACTAAAAACTCTATAGTAGCGAAACCATTTGAAGCAGCTTTCTCGCTGTTAACATTGGTTGTAAACGTTCGTTGTCCTGAATTACTAATAACAGGGCTCATCCAACCTTCAGAAGGAACATATTCTGGACTCGTTAAATCCCCTTGAACAGTTTCTCCATCATAATAGTTAGATTGAAATGAATTTCTTTTCTCCACCAGAATAGAAGGAACGGGTGTGTATCCAGTAAAATTATTATCCGTTTCTATTTGATACCTCAAGTTATTCCCGCTAGTATTCCAAGTTAGGTAATAGGACGCTGTATCAGTGATTAAACTATAGTAAGGATTCGGTTGGTTTTTAAACCCTTTGTATAAATTAGAATCTAACCAACCATCATTTTTTCTAGCAACAAATTCTATAAAATCTGTAGGATTGAAAGTATTATCTCCCTCTCCTTGAACATATAAAGGAATTTCAGTTCCTCTTCCAAATACTTGGATGTTCTTTGGGTTAATAGTGTTAATTGGGATTCCTGCACTTGCTAAATCTGCATAAGTAACTCTATAAATTCCGTCCCTAACTATCTTAAATTCGTAATATTTTTGATTATAGTTGATCCACTCATTGCCAAACGATTGAGCAATAATCCCTGAAACTGAAAAGATTAAAATACAAAACAGTAAAAGTTTCTTCACTAGCTACCTTTTTTATTCAATTCTATTCTCAAAGAGAAAACGTTGGAATATAAAGATGCAGATTGATCTCCGACATCTGTTAAAGCATAATCTATCGAAAAACCTTTAAATTGAACACCTACACCGAAATTAGGTTGAAAAGTTGTTTGACTTAAACCCAAAACTGTTTGTTCTTTCTGAAAGTTTCCGACTCCTCCTCTCAAAAATATAAACTTTTGGTAGGCCAACTCCAATCCAAACCTTGGGCTTATGGATATAGGGTCAGCACTAATTAAGTCATTCCTTTCTCCATCAAAGGTAACTCCAAGATCCAATTCCGTGAAGGCAGAAAATTTTTCTCCAAAATTAATTAATCGCCCTGCCCCTAAAATCAACTGTGGTAGAGTTATTTCTAAACCATTCTCAGGAATTTCATTACCTGTGTTAATAAAAACAGATTCGGTTTCGTCGTCCAAAGTATAACTCCACGCATTAAAAGTACTAGTTACATCCTTTCCTACTGCTGAAAAAGCCCAATTGTCCTTTTTATACAGTGCTGAGAAATCTACACCAAAACCATATGCATTGGCAAAATCTCCTACATTTCTATAAATCACCTTTGCGTTTCCACCCAAGCTCAATCCTGTAATATTTGTCTCCCTAGCATATGAAATCAAGAATGCATAATCTGCAGCAGTAAATGATTTGATATTATCATAATTAACATTCCCGTTTTGATCTATCAATTGGGTAGTGTTGGGAATATCGTCTACTCCAAAACGCAAAACAGAAAATCCAATTACACTTTTTTCATCAATACGAGTGGCAAAACCACCATAATCATACTTGGCTATTCCTGCAAAATACTCGGAATGCATCAAACCTACTTGAAAATCACCTTCTATCTGAGTTAGACCAGCTGGATTCCAATATCCTGCAGTAACATCATTTGCTCTAGCTGAAAAAGCATTCGACATTCCAAGTGCTCTTGCGCCCACACCAATGTTTAAAAATTCATTACTGTATTTTCGTGTTTGAGCAAATAAACTACTCGAAAAAACGAATGCGGCTAATATTAAATAGGCTTTATTATTCATAGACTTAAATAGCGTGTAAAACAATTGAATGCTCTAATAACTGCAATTTCATTATTTTATTACCCAAAAATAAGTAATTCTAAAGACAGGCAAGTTATTTATTCGGTGATTGGTCATTATATCGCCATAAAAGCATTCATAAAAATATACTAAGGCATTAATATATCCTTACTTTTGCAGCCACAGAATCATAAGATGAAAAAGAGTGTCCCCAATATTATAACATCAGCCAACTTATTCTCTGGTTGCTTATCCGTAGTAATGGCCTTCAATGGTAAACTAGCGGAGGCGGGGATATTAATATTAGTAGCCGCGTTTTTAGACTTTTTCGATGGACTTTCTGCCCGGTTATTGAATGTTGCCTCACCTATAGGTAAAGAACTAGATAGTTTAGCGGATGTCGTTTCTTTCGGATTTGCACCTTCGGTAATTGTTTATCAGTTGTTACTTCGCTCAAGCCTAGATTTTCCCTATTTAGAATATTCAGCATTCCTTATGACTATCTTCTCTGCTTATCGATTAGCAAAATTTAATCTAGACGAAAGACAAACTTCTTCATTTATAGGAGTACCCACTCCTGCCAACGCACTTTTTTGGTTATCCATTCCATTAATAGCTTGGCAGAAAGACACATTTGATGATGTTTTTGCTCGTGAAGTTTTAAGTCTGCTGACGAACTCCTACTTTATTCTAATCGGGATCTTGGTTTGGAGTTTATTAATGGTTAGTGAAATCCCATTATTTGCTTTAAAATTTAAATCCTTGAAATGGAAGGAGAACAAACTTAAATTTAGTTTTATTGCCGTTTCTGTTGCACTTATTGCATCATTTTATTTTATTGCTGTCCCAATTATTTTAATTTTGTACATCATTTTATCAGTTATTAATAACTCCATCTCAAAAAATCATGAAATTTAGAGCCGAAATAGACATTATGCCATTGAAAGCACTTTTAGACCCACAAGGTAAAGCTGTAACTTCTAGCCTAAAAAACCTTAACCTTAGTGAAATCGAAAATGTAAGAATTGGCAAACATATTTCATTAGAAATAGAAGCAACTGATAAAGCTACGGCATCCTTAAAAGTTGAAGAAGCGTGTAAGAAATTACTAGCTAATCAGCTAATGGAAAGCTATGAATTCGAATTAATAGAAGCCTAATCCAATTTAGGTTTCTTCAATTCAAAATTCTTACCCAAATATACCTTTCTTACTTGTTCATCGGCAGCCAGCTCTTCAGCTGTGCCTGCCTTCAGAATGTTACCTTCAAAAAGTAAGTAGGCCCTATCTGTAATTGCTAAGGTTTCTTGCACATTGTGGTCGGTAATCAAAATGCCTATATTACGTTTTTTCAAACCTGCTACAATACCTTGAATATCCTCTACAGCAATAGGGTCTACTCCCGCGAAAGGTTCATCCAATAAAATAAATTTAGGATCTGTAGCCAAACATCTGGCGATTTCACACCTTCTTCTCTCTCCACCAGATAATAAATCACCTCGGTTTTTTCTTACGTGATGCAAACTAAATTCATCTAAAAGACTCTCTAACTTATCGGACTGCTCCTTTTTGCTGAGCTTTGTCATTTGAAGGATTGCGCGAATATTATCTTCTACAGACAGTTTACGAAACACCGAGGCCTCTTGCGCTAAATAACCAACACCTCTTTGAGCTCTTTTGTACATTGGCAAACTAGTTATATCTTCATGATCTAAAAATATCTTCCCTTCATTCGGAGTCACCAAGCCAACCATCATATAAAATGAAGTAGTTTTACCAGCACCATTAGGCCCTAATAATCCAACGATTTCTCCTTGTTCTACTTCAACAGAAACGCCTTTTACAACGACTCTCTTTTTGTATTTCTTTATTATATTCTCAGCGCGTAACTTCATAGTATATTTTCTAGAACTGTATTTCAAAAGTTGCTCTAATTCCAAATTTAGCAATATCTGGATGATCCAAATACGTTAATCGCCAAAGTGCGTCCACTCGAATTATTTTGAAAATGTTTTCTATTCCAACAGCAGCTTCTGCATATGGCCCTGTTAACTCGTACATATTATTTGGCAACTCCAATACTGCCTTATTCTTATCTTGGAGACTCCCAACAACCGCTCTTCCTGTTACAACCTCTCTCCATTTTAATTTTCGCATTAAAGGTATTTTATTCAAGAAGAAACCTTCAAAATGATGGGTCATCATTAAACTGGCATACTCATCACTAATAAACTCAAAAAAGTTCATGAGGTTAAATGCCGCATTGTCGAAAAAGTAGGTTTCATTCCCATTGTGAATTTCTAATAATGTAAAGGGTAATGTACCAAAGTATTTTCCTGCCTGGGCTTTTACTTCAGTTCTTCCAAAAGTTCCCAATTTAATATTATCAGAAACTGAAAGAGCTACTTTTGTGTAGTTATAATCTCCACCAAACACATCTTTCAAACCAAACCCCATATTGAGTTCTAATATAGGGTACTCGGTTCCTAAACTAATCCGATCAAACTCTCCTGCGACAAAGGCTTCTTGGTAAGCAAATCGAGTTTTTAATCCAACTTCTGTGGTTCGAATACTAGACACAGAAGACAATGAACCGTCGTCTAGAGATTTATTATATCGAATACTTCCTAGCGGCTTCATTGTTCTATTGGTGATCGAAAGTGTATTGGAAAACCCATTGAACCAAAAACGTTCAGTACCCAACTTAAACTCTTCTACGCCTGTCAGTTTATCATTGGGATTTCTTCTTAATACTGAAGATAATATATTGTCTTCACTGAATGCGTTCTGACTAAGCCCTAGCTGCTCTACATCCAAGGAGTAGTTAAAACTAACCGAATGTCGTGGTTCCTTCGATAGAAAATATAAAACTCCACCACCATATTTAAAACGTTCATCTTTGAGACCATAAGCCAAATAACCATCAAACATAACCTGAGTACTGAAGTTATTACTAGTTCTGCCTCCCACTCTAAATCGATGTCCTTCTACTTTATTAAAACTGTATGCATTAAAGTAAGGGCCAATTTCGAAAAGTCCCACCTCCTTATAACCTGTGAACACCAATTGAACCACATCAATAAATGTTCTAAAAGCGGGTACATTCTTTACAGAATCCACCATTAGGTATATATTCTTTTCGTTCTCTGATAAAGAATCATGTCGGTTTTTATCCCAAAATTCCTCATCCTTTTCATTGGCGCCCTTTTGTACCACAACCTTCTCAACTCCTTCAAAAGTTGCATCAGGTCGAGGTTTATTCATGACGAAATCTTTGTAGGTTGTCGTTTTACGGCCATACAAACCCATGGAGTTCTTTGTAATGGTAAAGTCCACTACCAAATTATCTTTGGATAACATCCAGAACTCACCATCTACTTTTTTATAGCGCTGCTCTACAGTAAATCCATTAATAAAGTTGATGTTGGCTTGTTCATTTATTCCTGCTTCAATTCGTTTAATTGCATAGGTAGTATCATTGATCCACATAGTTCCAGAAAAAACAGGTTCTTGAGCTTGCTTAGGTACAAATTCTATTTGATAACAAAAATTACCATCAACCACCATTGAATCAATCAAGTAGTATTTATAAAATCGCTTACCAAAATCAGCTATAGGGCTAACGAATGATTTCCCAAAAACCCCAATATGATTCTCATATACATTAACATTCTGATACATATCTCCCAAAAACTGAGAAATACTTTCATTCGAGACACCTGAGACCTTCGTTCCTTTTATTACTTCCCTTTCAGCTTTTGGATCTCGACGATAATAATAATCAGACAATGATTCTGTCATAAACATTGGTAAATATTCCTTATCACTTGATGTGCTGTCGATATAATCAAAAATAAATTGGAGGCTATTGAAGACCCTTCTATCTTTAAACTCATCGGAGATGTTATTCAAGTCAAATTCTACCTTATTGTATACTTCGTATTCATATGCATCATACTTTTCTCGATTATTGATTGCTTTGTTATCAATAACTCTATCTAGAATTTTGTGGGCCGGATTACCAGTATAAGTCACCACTACTTCGCCCAATTCAACACCTCCACCAATTGACATTTCAAAGTTCACCACTTGACTTTGATCCTGTCGTACTTTTTTGGTTTGAGAATTATAACCAATAAAACTTACTGTTAATGAATCGGAGGCATAGTAGGTTTCTATTCGGTAGTTTCCATCGATATCCGTTGTTGTTCCCGATTTAGTATTTTTAAATATAACGTTAACAAAGGGCATCGGCTCCTTCGTTTTGGCGTCAATCACAGAGCCACTAACAATCGTTTTCTGAGCAAAAAGCAGCTGTGAACACAGAATTGTAATTGATGTAAGAAAAAATAATTTGAATATATTCCGTGACATTTACTTTTTGAAAACGGTAAAAATAAGAAATTAAAGTAGTTGAAATTTATTTCAAGGATTCCAATTCATCCCAATACTCAGCAGCTCTTCTGGTATGTGGAATAACAATAGTACCTCCAACTATATTTGCTATTGCAAAAACTTCATATACCTCTTCTTTAGTCACTCCATTTTCAAATGATTTACCTAGATGATACTTTATGCAATCATCACACCTTAGCACCATTGAAGCTACTAATCCGAGCATTTCTTTTGTTTTTACATCTAAAGCCCCTTCAGCGTAGGTATTGGTATCCAAATTAAAAAGACGTTTAATCACCTTATTATCGGCAGCTAAGATCTTTTCATTCATTTTTTCGCGATAAGTATTGAATTCATTAACCAAATCACTCATAATTGCAAGAAGTTTAAATTAAGTAGCTTGTTTTCTAACCACCATTCTAGATATTATAATACTAACCTCATATAAAAACACCAAAGGAATAGCCACTAAAATCTGACTAGTAATATCTGGAGGTGTTATAATTGCAGCTAAAATAAGTACAACAACAATGGAATGCTTTCTATAAGCTTTCATTAACTGCGGAGTCAAGATTCCCACTTTTGACAAGAAATACACAATGATTGGCAACTGAAAAACAATAGCACAAGCCAAAGTAATAGATGTTAAAGTGCTAATATACGAGTTCAGACTGATGGAATTTGAAACGGTACTACTAACTGTGTAATTCCCTAAAAATTGAACAGATAAAGGACTAATCACATAATAGCCAAACAGCACTCCCCCCATAAAAAGAAGAGAGCCAAAAAATACCAAAGCTATAGCAGATTTCTTCTCTGACTGTTTTAACCCAGGCAATATAAACCGCCATACTTCTATTAGAATATAGGGGAACGCTAATATAATTCCAGCCACTGCAGAAACCAAGATATGAGTGGTAAACTGCCCCGACATAGTAATATTAATTAAACTGAAGGAAATATCATTGAAGCACAATTTATCTCCTAAGTCTAAATAATGTGACAAATCACAAAATAATCTATAAGTTAAAAAATTACTTTTTTGTGGAGCAAGAATAATTTGATCAAAAACGAACTCTTTAAAAATAAAGGCAAGGGTCATGAACAACAATACAGCTATTACTGATCGCACTAAATGCCATCTTAATACCTCTAAGTGATCAAGAAATGACATTTCACCTTGGTTAGAAAATTCTTCGTCGTATGGGGATTGGTTGCCTTTCATAGAAGCGGCAAATTTAATGGTAATCTATTAACTAAAGTATCCCTTCACGAATCAAATCGTGAATATGTATTAAACCCGCGTATTGTCCTTCTTTTAGCACAATCAACTGAGAAATGTTGTGCATCTTCATAACCTTTAAAGCTTCTACAGCCAAACTATCATAATCTATTGATTTTGGGGATTTAGACATAATATCCGCCGCCGTAATAGTATCAAAATCAACAGACCCAGAAAGCATTCTCCTTAAGTCTCCATCGGTAATCACCCCTTTCAAACCTCCATTCTCCACTACAGCTGCAGCTCCCAATCGATTGGCAGATATTTCAACAATCACGGCTTTTAGATTATCTGTTAACTTGACTGAAGGCTTCTCGTTTCGATCTGCGACCTCTCCAACTCTTAAGTACAATTTTTTGCCTAAAGCCCCTCCGGGATGATACTTTGCAAAATCCGTAGAACTAAATGACTTTAAATTCAATAGACAAACTGCCAAAGCATCACCAATGGCCAATTGAGCTGTTGTGCTGGTGGTTGGAGCTAAATTGTTGGGACAAGCCTCCACATCTATAGTGGCATTCAAAACAAAATCAGCTGAGGTAGCTAAATTAGAAGTCATATTTCCGGTAATCGCAATAATTTTATTTCCAAAATTCTTAATTAAAGGGATAAGCACCTTTACTTCCGGTGTTGTTCCACTTTTAGAAATACAGATTACCACATCATCTTGCTGAATATTCCCGAGATCTCCATGAATCGCATCCGCCGCATGCATATAAATGGAGGGAGTACCTGTAGAATTCATGGTGGCCACAATTTTTTGTGCAATTATTGCACTTTTACCTACACCTGTAATAACTACTCTGCCCTTTGACTCAAAAATCAATTGAACACTTTTAACAAAGTCGTCGTCAATGTAGTCTATTAACTTAAGTAGCGCATCAGCTTCATTTTTTAAAACTTCTTTTGCAATTCTTTTTACTTCTATGTCAGATTTCAAGCCCTTATTTTTTTTATTATTTCAATTTTTGCTAAATTACACTGTAAATGATAGTAAATTAGTAAAGCAAAAGTAATTTAAAATAGCTAAATAGATATTTCATGCAAACCCTTGAGGAATTGAACTTAAACAAGGAGCTGAAAAAGTTTTTCGGATTCAATAAATTTAAAGGCAAACAAGAATCGATCATTTCTAACATACTAAATGGAAATGATACCTTCGTTATCATGCCTACAGGTGGTGGAAAATCCATGTGTTACCAACTTCCAGCATTAATGTCAGAGGGAACTGCAATAATAGTCTCTCCTCTAATTGCGTTAATGAAAAATCAAGTGGATGCGCTAAGGGGCTTTTCTTCAGATGATAGAATTGTTCACTTTATGAATTCATCATTGAACAAAACAGATACTGCCAAAGTTAAAAATGATTTAATGGAAGGCGTTACGAAGCTACTTTATGTAGCACCTGAGACTCTAACTAAAGAAGAGAACATTGATTTTTTAAAGCAAATAAAACTTTCATTTGTTGCTATAGATGAAGCTCACTGTATCTCAGAATGGGGACATGATTTTAGACCTGAATATAGGAAACTAAGAAGCATAATTGAGGCAATTGATAGGGTTCCTATCGTTGCGCTTACTGCAACTGCAACACCAAAAGTTCAGCAAGACATACAAAAAAACTTAGGCATGCAGGATGCAAAAGTTTTTAAGGATTCATTCAATAGAAAGAATCTTTACTACGAAGTACAGCCAAAGAGAGACGTAGGAAGTCAGATCGTACGATTTATTAAGAATAACTCAAATAAATCTGGGATTGTTTATTGTTTAAGTAGAAAAAAGGTAGAAGAAATCTCACAAACTTTGCAGGTTAATGGGATTAAAGCTCTACCTTATCATGCAGGACTAGATGCGAACACAAGAGCAAAGCATCAAGATATGTTCCTGATGGAAGAAGCGGATGTGATAGTGGCCACTATAGCATTTGGAATGGGAATCGACAAACCTGATGTTCGATTTGTGATTCATCACGATATTCCCAAAAGTTTAGAAGGCTATTACCAAGAAACTGGAAGAGCTGGAAGAGATGATGGAGAAGGGAAATGTATTGCATTTTACCGTTATAAAGACATCGAAAAACTAGAAAAATTTTTACAAGGAAAACCAATAGCCGAGCAAGAAATTGGTCGTCAATTAATATTTGAAACAGTATCTTATGCAGAGACGGCTGTTTGTAGAAGAAAACAACTTTTACATTACTTTGGTGAGGAATTTACTGAAGAAAACTGTGGAAGCTGTGACAATTGTTTGAACCCAAAAGAAAAGTATGACGGACAAGTAGAAGTCACTCTATTATTACAAACAATTTTTGCACTAAAAGAGAAATTTAAAGCAAAATATATCTCTAATTTTATCGCGGGAAAAGAGACTAGTGAAATCAAAACTTATAACCATTTAACGCATGAATTATTTGGCAAAGGAGACAACATTAGTAGTGACCCTAAGCATTGGGAATCAATTATTCGACAATGTATTATAGATGGTTTTTTAATAAAAGAAATAGAAAATTACGGCGTTTTAAAAGTGAGTAAAAAAGGAAAAGAATTTGCAAAGAAACCTGGTAAGGTTGACTTAGTAAAACCTCACGATTATAGTGAGGATGAAAATGACAAAGAAATAGATAATGGCTCCAAAGGTGGAGGTGCTGGAGATGATCAGCTATATTCTATCTTAAAAGATTTAAGAAAGAAAGTCGCAAAAGAGAAGGACTTACCACCTTATGTACTTTTTCAAGATGTATCTCTTGAAGATATGGCCACTCGGTACCCTATAACCATTGAAGAGTTAACAAACATCACAGGTGTAGGTCAGGGTAAAGCTGAGAAGTTTGGAAAACCTTTTATTGATGCTATCAGAAAGTATGTGGACGAGAATGAAATCGACCGTCCTGATGATATGGTAGTAAAGTCTGTAGTCAACAAATCCGGTTTAAAAGTATACATAATACAAAGTGTAGACCGAAAACTTCCATTGGAAGATATTGCCTCTGCTAAAGGAAAAACTGTCGATGAAATTTTAGAGGATATTGAACATATTGTCCATTCTGGAACTAGAGTTAACCTAGACTATTGCATTGGAGAGCTACTTGACGAAGAATATCAAGATGAAATATTCGATTATTTCAGAGAAACCTTAACTGACTCTATTGAGGATGCAGTTGATGAATTCGAAGGAATTTATTCAGAGCAAGAGTTACGATTAATGCGAATTAAATTTTTATCTGAATTAGGAAATTAACACTTAAGAGTAATATCAGCCGAGCTTTTCAAGCTCGGCTGTTTTTTTGTCGTATGCTTCTTGTGCGTCCTCCCACTTACCCATAGCAAGCTCTAGTTCAGAGTTATTCTCTTGCCATTGTTTAAGAATTTTATCATATTCTTTATCCTTATAAAACATTGGATCATGCAATTTCTCATTCAGCTTTTCAGAAATCTCCTCGAACTTTGAGATATTTTTTTCTAAGTTTTGAATTGTATTTTTCAAACTTTTACATTCCCTTTTTAGTTCTTTTTTAAGTTCAAATAAATTCGGATTGCTATCTTTCTTTGGCTGCTCTTCTCTGATTGTAGGTTTTGAACTACCTACACCCTTCTCAATATCAGTAAAAGAATCTACCTTTCTTGTTCGCAAAAACTCATATACATCACCAATGTGTTGATTAACATTTCCATCTTTAAATTCATACACCTTTTCTGTTAATCCTTGAAGAAAATCCCTATCGTGTGAGATAACAATCATAGCTCCATCGTAGGCTATAAGGGCTTCTTTTAAAATTTCCTTCGATCTTAAATCCAGGTGATTAGTTGGCTCATCAAGAATTAATAAATTAATTGGCGCTAATAACAATTTACAAAAAGCCAAACGCGCCCTTTCTCCTCCAGATAACACTTTCACTTTTTTATCTACATCCTCACCACTAAATAAAAAAGATCCCAATAGACCCCTCACCTTGGTGCGCATATCTCCTTTCGCCTCGTCATCTATTGTTTGAAATAGTGTCTTCTCCCCATCAAGAATATCCGACTGATTTTGGGCATAATAACCAAGCTCTACATTATGACCTATAGTAATATTACCTGTATAGTTTTCTAGTCCTACCAACAATTTCACCATTGTAGATTTACCTTCACCATTCTTCCCTACAAAAGCTACCTTCTCCCCTCTTACTATACTTAGGCTAACATCATCAAATATTTGCCGCTTTCCATATGCTTTACCCACATCTTTTATATCGACAACAACTTTACCAGACCTGGGAGCCGGTGGAAAATAAAATCGCATTGCAGATGTATCTTCTTCATCAATCTCAATACGTTCTATTTTATCCAATTGCTTAATTCTAGACTGCACTTGAACAGCTTTTGTAGCCTTTGATCTAAAACGCTCAATAAACTCTTCAGTGTCCTTTATTTGCTTTTGTTGATTATTATAGGCCGCTATTTCCTGCTCTCTTCTTTCTTTCCTAAGTTGAACATACTTAGTGTACGGCGCTTTATAATCATATACCTTCCCGATTGATATTTCAATAGTTCTATTCGTAACATTATCCAAAAATGCCCTATCGTGTGAGATTAAAACAATGGCACCATCATATGTCTTCATGAAATCTTCTAACCATTGAATAGATTCAATATCTAAATGGTTTGTTGGCTCATCCAAAAGTAAAAGATCAGCATTAGTCAATAGAATTTTAGCTAATTCTATGCGCATTCTCCAGCCACCACTAAACTCAGATGTCTGACGAATAAAATCTGAACGTTTGAAGCCTAATCCAAGTAGTATTTGTTCAATTAATGCGTCAACATTTCCTGCATCCAATAAAATCAATTCCTCATTCAAATGGGTTAGATCATCTAGCAACTTTAAATAACCGTCAGACTCATAATCTTCTCTTTCTACAAGTTGGTGATTAATTTTATCAATTTTAGACTGAATATGTGCCAATTTATCAAACACAGTAGCTGTTTCCTCCCACACCGTTCTTCCTTCTTCGAACTCCATGTCTTGAGGTAAGTAACCTAAAGAAAAGTCACTAGGGGTAGAAATGTTACCTGAATCAGGGATTTGAACTCCTGCCAAAATTTTAAGCATCGTAGACTTTCCTGCTCCATTCTTCCCTACTAAACCTATTCTTTCTTGTTTATTGATAATAAATGATACATTGTTAAACAAGAATCGATCAGCGAAACTTAACGTAATTTTATTGATTCCAACCATAGCGCAAAAGTATTAAAACTAGACTGATGATAGAAAGTATTTTAAAAGAGAAACTAATTGTAAAAACGACTGCTAATGTATATACAATGGGACAGTTGAATAAAAACACACAATCAATTTGGATAGTTTTTCATGGATATGGACAAATGGCAGAACATTTTATTCGGAAGTTTTCATTCTTAGAACAATCCTTTATTATTGCACCTGAGGCAACAAACTACTTCTATCTTCAAGGAACCTCAGGAAGAATAGGTGCCAATTGGATGACTGCATATGAACGTGAAGACGCTATTAAAGACTACATCAATTACTTAAATGAAATAGCTTATTTATACCAATTAAACCAAAAAAGTCACCTTAAAATTAATCTACTTGGCTTCTCCCAAGGGGTAGCTACATTGAGTCGCTGGTATTCTCAAATCAATTTTCAGATTAATAATATCATACTGTGGGGAGCATTAATTCCTGACAGTCTAGAATTGAAAAATCAATTTAATCCCTCCAACACGTATTGTGTTTACGGTGATGAGGACGTATATATCAAAGCCAATCAAGAATACTTCGATAAACAATTGAAAACATATGAAAATTTACAATATAAAATTATCAGATACCGGGGTGGACATCGTATTCCTATTTCTGAATTAAAGGGCTTATACACTAAATTGTGGAAATAAAAAAGGGGAATCAAATTGACTCCCCTCTTTAAAAAATATTTCATTTCTAGTATTGCCACATATCGTGTTCGAAATTAACAATCTCTTCCATGATTTTATTTGACTCTAAAAGCAAATCAATTCCAGACTTATAAGATGTTAACTTTCTGTTATCATAAACGTTTGTTTCTTGATAAATATAGCTACTAAACATTCTTTTCCAGAAATAGTCATCGAAAGTCATTCGAGCACCATCATTTCCAGAACTATACACCTCAGCATTAGCAAAAACATATCTAGCTTCCGGAAAATAAATAACAAATGGACGAACCATTGATTGATCCTTAGGGTTAACATATATAGGAGCAATACCTATAATCCTAACATCCATAACAGAGCGCTCTCTGTCAAAGAACCAGTCTTCTTTTATTTCAAATCTTACTACGTCTGCACTTGAAAAAGCTACAGGTAGTTCAGTTTGAGTTTCAAATCCATTCTCATCATAATCAGTAACGATCTCAGTATACTGCATTTTATCTGAAGCCTCAGCTTGGGTTAATTTAACAGTAAAACCAGAAATCTCTGAATCATAAGCTTGAATTGTCCCCTCGTCAATACCTTGCTTAATCACATCAATCAAACTCATTCTAACGTAGCCCAATTCATTAATAGGCTCATTTGGAAATTTCATTGGATAATTCTGCTTTTCAGCCAATTCAACCATTCTCCAAACTCGCTTGGTATACAATACGTCTGCCTCACGAACATGAGTATAAGGTACTACTTTTCGTGTAGGAGTGTTCTCTTTAATATATACCCCATCCAATACTTCCTGTGCCACTGATGCACTACCAGACAGGATTAAGATTGAAACCGCTAACGACTTTAAATGAGTTTTCATAATTATAAATTTATATCATTTTAAACACAACAGGCGTTGAAAAACGGGTTGTACCATCAGGCATCTTTACCTTGATTGTTTCAAACGAAACTGTTGTATTTCTTTTTACTCTTCGTAGTTTATCTTTTACGTCTTCAGTAATGTTTCCTCCATTAACCTTGATTGTACTGGTAAAACCATCAACCACGTAGCTAAATTCATAGGATAAAACATCTACATTAACATCAAATACAAAACCTTCCATATCTAAAAATATACCAGAAACTGCAGCTAAAACTCTAGGAGATAAAGCTCCACTACTTTTACCTGAAATTAAGGCTTTTGGAGTTGGAATTTGTTTAACTCTGAAATCCATAGACCCCATCATTTTACTTCTTCCATTCATTTCAGCATTTACAGTAATCTTAACATCTCCAGGTTTAGTAACTGTAACAATCCATTCTCCGCCAGTACCTTTTTTAATACTACCGCCACCACCAGAAATTGATGGACGTATTGCTTCAGCAGGAACACCAGGTGCAGAAATAGAAACTGGATTCGGCACTCCCATGTAGAAAACATTCATTTTAGTAGCAGAAATAGTAGTACTTGGCTTTGCCACCATATAGGTTGTCTCAAAAGTTCTAGGAATAATTTTTCCGCCTGGAGCTTCAAAATTAATAGCTCCTTTCCAAGTAAACTCCCCTTCAGAACGAGTAGGAACCTTTACATATCCTTTACCGTCAACCATTTTAACATTCAATGAATCGCCAGAAGATTTAAAACCCTCACCATCAGGAAGTATATCTTTTCCAACAACAATCTTTGGATTCTTAGTAGAGTCCATAGCTGCTAAGAAAATCTCTGCTCTAAATGTGTCTCCCAACAAAATATAATTTGATGGGGAAATAACAGCAGCTTCCAGCTTGTTAAATTTAAAAGAGGCTGCATCAACTTCTGAATAAAGGTATTTTACAGCGTCCGACTCGAAGTTTCTAATGTCTGTTTGCATCTTAGACAACAATGTAATAGATGCTGCTGCTGGTACACCATAGAAGTTAAATGACTCCCATGATGAGTTTGTACCTCCGCTTTCCTTTTTATCGCTGAAGTCAAAAGTTTTCATCAATGATTGGTAAATAGCTGTTGAAGAATCAACTTTACTTGCAATCACATTTTTGAAATCTTCTAATTTACCTTTTAAAGCAGTTGCTGAAAGATCACCAGTTTTGGGCTTTCCTGGTTCACTACCAATCAATATCGAGGTTCCGATATCAGTATTGTCCTTAGAGCTAATTCTTGCTAAGTTCAAAATAGTATCGTTCCCAAATTGATCCGGTCCGATTACTGCTGCAGTATCCATCTTCTCTAATAAAGCAATAATATTTACTTTTATTCGATCAATATAGTCTGATGCCGCATCAGCAACAACCTTAATTTCTTGAGCATTATCATAATAAGGCTTAACCTTTTTCTGATTTTCTTGATATGAAGCTTCGAAATCTGCATATAAATCAGAGTTCTTGCTTTTAAAATTTACAACAGTCTTTTCCAAACCATCATTGATGATTACAAAAGAGTCTAATATTTCTTTGGAAACATTCAATGCAAGAAGTGCAGTAAGCACTAAGTACATCATTCCAATCATTTTCTGCCGTGGGGGTAATTTTCCTCCTGCCATCTTCTTTAAAGTATTTTAAATGTGTTTGTAATAATTGATTTGGCTTAATGATTATTAAGCATTCACATTCATAGCAGTAAGCATATTACCATAAACTCTATTTAAAGCACCTAGGTTTTTAGAAAGCTCAGCAATGTTCTCTTTGTATTTCTGAGTATCTTCAACTGAATTATTCAAGTTAGTAATCAAACTACTCATACCTTCAAAAGCCTTATTGGTGACCTCCATGTGCTGACTTGCTGAGTTCAATTGTAACTCATAAACATTGTTCAATTCAGATAACTTTGCAGAAATAGACATCAAATTCTCAGAATAGGAATTTCCTGCATCAGGAGAAACTGAAATACCTGTTAGGCTTTCAGAAGCTTTTAAATAAGATTCTGACAACTGACCCATATTATTTGAAGCTGCTCTAACATTGTCAACAAACTCGTTAGTAGCTACAGAAGCATCTGAAATATTATTTAAGTGAGAAGTGTGCTCAGACAAGTTTTGAAATCCTTTACCAAGACTTTCAATTAATTCAGGTCCAATCTTGGCTTCTTCTAACATTCTGTCCAATTCTTGAGAAACAGCATCTCCATTTCCACCACCAACATTTCTTCTTGAAGGTTTAGTCAATGCATCATCTTCCATTCCTGCTAATTCAGGATAAGCCAGAGTCCAATCAACTTCCATATGTGGAGGTTCAAATGCTGATACTGCAAAAATTAATGCCTCAACACTAAGACCGATAATAAGCATCGCTGATGCACCAGGCCAGTGTTGTATTTTAAATAAAGCGCCAATAATTACAACAGCAGCACCCATTCCGTACAAAAGGCCCATTACCTTTTTACCTTTCTTGGTTTCAAATAAAAACTCAACAAATCCCATAATATTTAAATAAGTAGTTTAAAAAAATTGATAAATAATAATTAGTTAGTGTAAATCTTAGCTATTTGTTACAACTGGTCGTTAGTTCCTCTTCCCAAATAAGACATAACGTTTCTAAATCCAATATAACATTTAGCAGTATCTTGATATTCGTATGTTCTAGTTCCATTCATAAGGTACATTCCTACATCCTTCCATGAACCTCCTCTAATAACTTTTCTTTTCAATGAAGGTGGATCAGATTCCTTGGCTTCATAGACATAATCCATATTTAAATCATGTGCAAAATTGTACGAAGACTCATCAAATGCATTACTTGTCCACTCAGCAACATTTCCAGCCATACAAAACAATCCATAATCATTTGGATTATAAGCATTAACTGCTACTGTTGTTAATCCACCATCATCCACATAATTCCCTCTTAATGGCTTAAAGTTTCCTAAGAAACAACCTTTGGTATTTCTGATGTAAGGACCACCCCATGGGTATTGGTTATTATCCAAACCGCCTCTTGCAGCCCATTCCCATTCAGACTCAGTCGGCAATCTAAAGTATTGTACGGTTGTCATTCCTCGCTGGTCCAAGAAATTGTTCAACAATTCACTTCTCCAAATAGAAAAGGCTCTTGCTTGTTTCCAGCTAACACCTACCAATGGATAGTCATCATAAGATGGATGCCAAAAATAAGCATTGGTCATTGGCTCATTGAATGAGTAAGTAAAATCATGCACCCATGCTAAAGTATCCGGATAGATGTTGATGATATCCTTTTTTATAAATACAGAACGGTCAATTTTTCCTTGCTCTCTGTTTTTTCTAGAGGCAGCTGCTTGCCAATCAATCCATGAATACTCAAACATAAGCTTTCGAGTATCAATTTCCTTTCTTCCGTAGAACCGCTCATAATCAGGCAAATACATCACCTCAAGAGCTTCTCTCTCTTCATCTCCGTCCCAACGGAACTTCATTTGCCAATTGATAATTGGTGGATCAATATCTTCACCGTAGATATTTACTGTGTGTAGATAATCTTCTGAAACTTCTTCTCCAAGAATTTTTCTTGCGATTGAGTCTCTTACCCAGTAAACAAACTGTCGATATTCATTATTTGATATTTCTGTCTGATCCATGTAAAATGCCGCAACAGAAACTACTTTTGTCTGTGCAACGGCAGAACTGGTAACATCCTGATCATCATTCCCCATAGTATAACTACCCTGAGGAATTAACAACATACCGTAAGGAACAGGCTGATAAAACATCTCCCGTCCTTGCACTCCTATAAGCTCGCCGTTCTCCTGACTACAAGAAGAAAACAAAGCTATAACCGCTCCTAATATGACTAACTTTTTCATTTTTTTCTATTTACTAATAAGGCCCTTACTACAAAGCCTTGGTTGAAGAGTTCTTTATACCTTCTTTTTTTTAAAAGGTTTCAAATGTATACTTTTTTTTATAAAAATCGAACGCTCTTATATCGCTGTATTTTTAATGGATTCTTGATTGGGTAACAATACCCTAACATAAACTCAAGTGAACCATCATTATATTCATTTAAGATAGAGGTACTGAAATCATATGAGACTCCAACTTTCAAACCATCAATCATGGGCACATTCACTCCTGCCAAAATTGCCACAGCATCTTCATATCTATAAGTAAAACCTCCCCACACTGTTTCGTTCCACTCCAACAAAGCGTTCACATCTATTTGGGTAGAAGAAACATCAGACTTGATAAAAATCGAAGGCTTCAATACAAACGGACTACTAAAGCTAATATTGTATCCCCCCATTACATAAAAGTGCCTGGCTAAACTATACTCAAATGATGACCTTGTAGCCTTGCCACTTAATGAAGGCGCAGTTAGGTGAGTACTTGAAATTCCAACATAGTAATCAGTTGTTACATAATATGCACCGACTCCTAAATCAAATGATAAATCTGAAGCTTCTCCATTTGGAATCGAAGGATCTTCGGATCCATCTCCAAAAAAACCACCTGTAACCCAGTCTCCATTTATATTCTTATTATAAACTCCCCCTTCAACACCTACAGACAGCAATCCGTTTCCAATGGTCTTATGATAAGCATATGCTAATTTTGCAGAAAAAGTTTTTTCAGGCCCAATCTCGTCTTGCATAATGGTCAAACCCACACCACTATTAAATCGATCGAACGGCCTAATTTTAGCATCTAAGCTAAATAGGTTTGTTTGAGGATTTCCTTCAAAACCCATCCATTGCTGGCGAGAAATTAAAGTACCACAATACGCATTGCTTGTTCCTGCAAAACCAGGATTGACAGCCAGCTTATTAAACATGTTTTGTGTGAATTGCGGATCTTGTTGCGCATACGACGCACCAGCAAAAAGAACTAAAGCACTAAGTAACAGTTTCTTCATAGGATGAAATTTCTTTTTAACAAAGATTTTGGTGCACTAAAATACCTAAAATTTGTAAGTTGTTAAACTTTTTTAACGAATCTCTTGAATTTTTCTTTCCAATTTTTTGACTATCGTAGCTTCTTAAATGTCTGAACCCATCTGTCTGGCAACTCGTTATTGCAAGCTACTTGATAATCCAAATAGCTACATGGAACTAACAAATGTCGTTCATATTTACTACCTGAGGCATTCGGATATGGCACATCCATAAACCAACGGTCACTTTTCTCACTTTTATAAAAAACGATATCGTCCTTTTGAGATTCCATAGCAACCGTATACTTAATATATTCTGTTTTATTACAAGCAGGAAAATCCTTTTTACGATTAAAAACACCATCCATAAAATACCAAACCATTTGAGCTAACAAGTGGCTTGTTTGTCCGTGAAAATCAAGAGAAGGATTTACCTCGTAAAAGCCAATTGATGTTAATTTGTCGCTCAAACCAGCGTATCTTGCCAATTGACAGGCTTCGTCACCAAACAGCCCATTGGGTGTAGCTGATGCACATGCAGGAGCTTCAGACTGCCTGATTGAAGAAATATCAAAACTTACGAAGTCCGCATTCCTTATAATCGGTTCATTTTCCCGAATATCAGAACGCACAAAACCAAGCCTATAGGTGTCGAAAAACAATTGATCAATCAAAGCCACTTCGTTTTGACTGACGAAATAAGTCTGGTAACCTATATTGCTAAAATTGAAAAGAAAATTAGGTTGATGAAGCACTACTTTACTCAAATAATTCGAGGCTGATATAGGCGCAGTAGTTTCCCCTATATTAAATGCAGAATCTATAGCAGTAAGATTAACCGTTTGTTCCAGTGTTTTATAAGCTTGGAAATTTGCAAAAGTCAAGTCTTTGGTCCCACCAATAATTACCGGAATTATCCCTTTCTTTATTAAACCACTAACTGTTTCTGAAACTGCAAAATAAGTATCAGACAATGCATCTCCAGCTTTGATATTTCCCAGATCGACTATATTAGCAAACCCTACTCCTTTATAAAGTTGATAAAAATATTTTCTAAATTGGTCAGGAGCATCTGCAGCACCAAGGTTAACAGCATTTCCCCGATCTTCTTCTACTCCAACAATAGCAATTTTATCAGAAGGCAACCACTCAAAGGAACCAACATCTTCAGTGGTTCTAATTCTAACAACATTTTTTAGATGATCTGCTTGATAATTTATATTGGCAAGCGCTTTATCTAATTGAACACCTTCAATAAAATCCAAAAAATCCATTTTTACTTCTTTTTAGGTGGTGTCTTTTTCGCAGTCGTCTTCTTGGCTGTAGTCTTTTTCTTTGCTGGAGCTTTTTTAGTGGTAGTTTTTTTTGCTGCAGTCTTCTTAGTAGAAGCCGCTCCTCTACCTTTTTTATCCGGCGCCTCAGCTGATAACTTTAAACATTGCTCCAATGTCAAAGAACTTGGCTCAACATCTTTGGGAATTTTAACATTTTTTTTCCCGTGTTTAATGTAAGGCCCGAATCTACCCTTTAGAACCTGAACATCAGGATCTTCTTCAAATACTTTGATGTATTTTTCTTTTTCTGCCTGAATTTTAGCCTGAACAATTTCTACTGCTCTATCGTGAGTAATTGTCATTGGGTCATCCCCATCCGCTTTCTTAATAGAAGCAAATAGTTTACCATAACGTATATAAGGTCCAAATCTTCCAATTGCTGCAAACATCTTTTCCCCTTTATATTCTCCAACTTCACGAGGCAACTTGAATAAATCCAATGCTTCTTCAAAAGTGATTGTTTCCAAATTTTGAGTTGGAAGAAGACTAGCAAACTGTGGCTTATCTTCATCTTCAGAATCTCCAATTTGAGCCATGGGTCCAAATCTTCCAATTCTAACGATTAGCTTTTTACCTGTTTTTGGATCCTTCCCCAACTCTCTTTCACCACTAGCGCGATCCGCATTTTCTAATGTATCCACAACATTGGTATGAAAAGTTTTGTAGAAGGTTTCAATCATCTTATTCCATTTCCTTTGTCCCTCTGCAATTTCATCAAACTGCTTTTCAACATTTGCAGTGAAACTATAGTCCATGATTCTTTCGAAATGCTCTAATAAAAAATCAGTTACTACCATTCCTATATCAGTAGGAAACAATTTATTTTTTTCAGCTCCTGTCGTCTCGGTTCGCTCTTCTTTATTTATCCCTTTCGCATCTAGTGTTAATTGCATGTATTTTCGTTCAACACCTTCTCTTGCCTCTTTGATTACATACCCCCTCTTTTGAACCGTTGATATAGTTGGTGCATATGTAGACGGACGACCTATACCTAACTCTTCTAGCTTTCGAACTAAACTTGCCTCTTGATATCTTGGTGGATGTTGTGTAAAACGCTGCGTAGCCGAAATTTCCTTCAATCCCAACTTCTCACCAACTTTCATTGGAGGAAGCACTCCTTCTTTTTCCTCTTCAGATTCATCATCTGTTGATTCAAGATAGACTTTCAAGAATCCTTCAAATTTGATAACCTCTCCTTTTGCAACGAAATCTTGATCAGCTTTAGAAACATCAATTTTAACAGTCGTTTTTTCCAATTGAGCATCACTCATTTGGGAAGCAATAGACCGTTTCCAAATCAAGTCATACAATCTTGACTCTTGAGAGGAACCTCCAATTTCATGTACAGCAAAGTCTGTCGGTCGAATGGCCTCGTGAGCTTCTTGCGCTCCCTTTGACTTAGTCGCATACTTCCTAGTTTGTGCATACTCTTTACCGTAAGCCGAAATAATCTCATTACGTGCACCATTCAATGCCGTTTCTGATAAGTTAACAGAATCTGTTCTCATGTATGTAATCTTTCCAGATTCATACAATCGTTGAGCGATCATCATTGTTTGGCTAACAGAATACCCTAACTTCCTACTTGCTTCCTGCTGAAGAGTAGAGGTAGTAAAAGGAGCCGTAGGTGATTTTTTGGCAGGCTTAGTCTCTAGGTCTGCAATCGAGAATTCAGACTTAGCACATGCTTCTAAAAAATCTTGCGCTTCTTCCATTGAAGGAAATCGCTTTGGCAACTCTGCTTTTAAAATGGTTTTTCCACCAATTACAAAATTCCCAATAACTCGATAAGAGGAAGAAGCATTAAAATTCATGATTTCACGCTCCCTTTCAACAATTAAGCGAACTGCAACAGATTGCACCCTACCAGCAGAGAGAGAAGGTTTAATTTTCTTCCAAAGAATAGGAGACAATTCATAGCCTACTAGTCGGTCTAATACTCTTCTTGCTTGTTGCGCATCCACCAAATTTTTATCTAATGCTCTTGGGGTTTCAATAGCGTGAGTTATAGCACCCTTTGTAATCTCATGAAAAACAATTCGTTTAGTCTTTTTCTCATCTAACCCAAGCGCCTCTAATAAATGCCATGAGATGGCCTCTCCTTCGCGATCCTCATCCGTCGCTAACCACACCATATCTGAGGATTTCGAAAGTTTTTTTAATTCAGCGACCACTTTTTTCTTGTCATCGGAGATAACATATTTGGGTTCGAAATTATTTTCTATATCTATGGAAATATCTTTTCCTGGAAGATCTCGAATGTGACCAAAACTCGATTTCACAACAAAGTCCTTCCCTAAAAATCCTTCAATTGTCTTTGCTTTTGCTGGTGATTCTACTATTACTAAGTTTTTGGCCATTCTTGATTTTTTAAATCTATAAAGTGAAAAATTCGATACAAATAAAATGATAAAACAATTAGCTAACAAAAGTATTCACAAATATCATTTTAAAACTCATTCCCAACACACTGCTTTCTAGGACGCTAAAATCACAATATCCACTTAAATTAAATTATCTTAAAAAATATGTCATTTTGTCACACTTTTAAAAAATGGCTAATTTTGAAATTCGAAAAAGTACAATTAAACATAAATGCTGAAAGAAGGTATAAAAGTAGTGGATGAGAATAGACAAGGAGAGGCTTTGGCTCCTCCCTCAGCAATCAAAAGTAGCTCTGAGCGAAAAGTATACATTGAAAGCTATGGTTGTCAAATGAATTTTGCGGATAGCGAAGTAGTAGCTTCTATTCTTTCGCAGGATGGATTTGGCACGACCAAAGAATTAGCTGAAGCGGACTTGGTGTTATTGAACACTTGTTCTATCCGTGACAAAGCTGAACAAACTATTCGGAAGAGACTTTCAAATTTTAATACTATCAAAAAAAACAAACCCGAAATGATAATCGGGGTTTTAGGATGTATGGCTGAGCGCCTAAAGTCTCAACTAATCGACCAAGAAAAGTTGGTTGATTTAGTTGTGGGTCCTGATGCATACAGAGATCTTCCGAACTTAGTGAATGAAGTAGACAATGGTCAAAAAGCGGTAAATGTAATTTTATCCAAGGAGGAAACCTACGGAGATATTGTTCCAAAAAGAACCAACGAAAACGGCGTAACAGCCTTTGTTTCTATTACTAGAGGTTGCGACAATATGTGTACCTTTTGCGTTGTCCCTTTTACCAGAGGAAGAGAACGAAGTAGAGATCCAGAGAGTGTTTATAATGAAGCAAAACAATTGTTTGAAAGCGGATATAGGGAGGTTACTTTATTGGGACAAAACGTAGACTCCTATCTATGGTATGGAGGCGGCTTAAAGAAAGAATTTAAAAATCTTTCTGAAGAAGAAAAAGCTAAAAGTGTCAATTTTGCTCAATTACTAGAGAAGGTTGCCCAGATTAGTCCACTCTTAAGGGTTCGTTTTTCAACTTCTCACCCTCAGGATTTGACAGATGATGTATTACATGTTATTGCAAAGTATCATCATGTTTGTAGCTACATACACTTACCAGTGCAGTCAGGAAGCTCAAGAATACTCGAATTAATGAATCGAGGTTATACCAAAGAATGGTATAAAGAACGAATCGATGCAATAAATAGAATTATACCCGGTTGTGCTATTTCTACTGATATTATTGTTGGTTTTTGTACCGAAACGGAAGAAGATCATCAGGAAACCTTAGAAATGATGCGTTATGTTAAATACGGCTTGGGATATATGTTTAAGTACTCCGAGAGACCAAACACTGTCGCTCAGAGAAAGTTTAAGGACGATGTACCAGAGGATACTAAACAACGAAGATTAGAAGAGATAATCCGACTGCATAGAGAAAACGCTGCATTTAGAAATAGTGAAATGGTAGGCAAAACCTTTGAAGTACTAATTGAAGGTGTATCCAAGAAGTCTGATCAAGAGCTTTTTGGAAGAACTCCTCAAAATGCTGTTGCAGTTTTCCCAAAAGAAAATCACAAAATTGGCACATATGTAAATGTGCTAATAGAAGATTGCACAACCGGCACTTTATTAGGAAAAGTCGTAAATTAAACAGAAATGACAGTAGATCAAATAAAACAACGTTTTGGGATTATCGGAAACTCCCCGGTACTATTAAGAGCTATTGATATTGCTGTTCAAGTAGCCCCTACCGACCTATCTGTGTTAGTAGGTGGAGAAAGTGGAGTTGGAAAAGAAAATATGCCTCAGATTATCCATCAACTAAGTGCCAGAAAACACAATAAATACATTGCAGTAAACTGTGGGGCTATTCCAGAAGGCACTATTGATTCCGAATTATTTGGACATGAAAAAGGTTCATTTACAGGGGCTAATGAGGCGAGAAAAGGATACTTCGAAGTCGCAGACGGCGGAACTATCTTTTTGGATGAGGTTGCTGAACTACCTTTACAGACTCAGGTTCGATTGTTAAGAGTTTTAGAAACCGGTGAATTCTTAAAAGTAGGATCTTCGAGAACTCAAAAAACAAACGTTAGAATAGTAGCAGCGACCAACGTTAATATTCCAGAAGCAATAAAGAACAATAAATTTCGGGAAGATTTATACTACCGATTAAATACCGTTCCAATCTTAATTCCACCTTTGCGGGAGCGAAAAGAAGACATCTACCTATTATTTAGAAAGTTTGCTTCAGATTTCGCTGCTAAATACCGAATGCCTGTCGTTCAGTTAACTGATAGAGCAAGAATTTTATTAGAGAACTTCAGATGGCCAGGTAATATTCGTCAATTAAAAAATGTAACTGAGCAAATTTCTGTAATTGAGAAAAAAAAGGAGATTGATGAATCTATATTAAAAAATTACTTACCAACTATTGACAATCACCATCTACCTGCAATTTATAAAAGCGATGAAGGTGAAGCCGGAATGAATGAAAGAGAAATTTTGTATAAAGTATTATTTGATTTAAAACGAGACGTCACTGACTTAAAAACTCTTGTTTTCAAAGCACTTAACTCTGACAATGGTTTTGTAAATAGTAAAGAAGGTGCTCAAATTATTCAGCGATTGTACGATGATGAACATGATGTTGAAAAAAATGAATTACCAGTAAGAATCCAGCAATACAGTCAACCAATCGAAAATAACTCCGCTGCTAATTATGAAGAGGACGAGACTGAAGAGCCTAACCATGAAATTGTAGAAGACACCTTATCCATAGCTGACACAGAGAAAGAATTGATTAAACGTGCCTTAAAGAAATACGATGGCAAACGAAAAAATGCCTCCAAAGAATTAGGAATTTCTGAGCGAACGTTATATCGTAAGATAAAAGAATATAATATTGCAGACTTATGAAAATGACGATCAAATCCATACTCATCAGTTGTGTTATCGCAACACTGTTCTGTTTCAATGGGTGCTACTCGTTTACTGGCGCCTCAATTGATCCTAAAGTAAAAACTGTTTCTGTTGCACTATTTCCCAACTATGCACCAATTGCTCAGGTTACGGTGAGTCAAAAATTTACTGAAGCATTAAAAGATGTTTTTATCTCTCAAACTAACTTAACGTTAGTAAGAGAATCAGGTGACCTTAGATTTGAAGGTGCCATTACGCGGTATGAAGCAGTTCCTTTAGCTATCCAAGGAAATGAAGTTGCTGCACAAACCCGTTTAAATATGACAGTAAATGTTAAGTTTACCAACACTGTGGACGAAACACAAAGCTTTGAACGCTCATTTACTCAGTTTGAAGACTTCTCTTCTACAGAAAATTTATCTGCAGTAGAAGATCAATTGATTGAATCAATTAATGAAAAACTGACACAAGATATTTTTAATGCATCAGTTAGCAATTGGTAATGAATAAAAATGAATTCATATCATTTATAAAACACCCTGAAAATGTTCAGCAGGATGCAATTGCGGCATTACAACAGTTCACGATAGATTTCCCGTATTGCCAAACTGGACAAATAGTATTAGCCAAGGCTTTTCACAATTCAGATGATATAGCGTTCGAGAATCAATTGCGCTTAGCTGCAGCATACGCAGCAGATAGAAAAGTTTTGCATCGATTAATATTAGAGAAAAAAACAGTTTCAATAACTGAAAAAGTGACTGAATTAGATGAAACGCAATTTCCTTCTGATGCAGAAACAACGTCAGGAGATATTAGCACTTTTCCTAATAATTCAGAATCGCATTTAAACGAAAGTAAGAAAAGCCTAGAGGACAATCAAAAGGCACCTGATACGATAGATGTTACCCCTACGAGCTCTATTAATAACGATATAGCATCAGCTCACAATCAATCGGAGAACACTCCAGCTTCTACTATCGTTGAAACTAACTCTACTACTGAATCCATAAAACCGGTAAAAACGGAAGAAGACATCTTCTTAGAACAACAAATATTAAGTTCCGCTATTAGTAGTTCCTTACTTTTAGAAGTAGATGAAATAGATTCGGAAGACAATACGCAGAATGATGAACAACCAACTGTAAGTGCAGCGTCAGCAATAGAGGCTGGAGAACACAGTTTTAATGAATGGTTGGGGATATATGCCAACGATGCACCTCAAAAAAAGGAAGAAACAAAACCAACTGCTGCAAAAACTGATTTAATCAATAAGTTTATTAAATCGGAACCTCAAATACGTCCTAAGCGAGAATTTTACTCTCCGGCCAACATGGCTAGGCTAAGTGTAAAGGAAGATGATGACTTGGTAACTGAAACATTAGCAAAAATTTATGCTCAACAAGGCAATAAAGAGAAAGCAATTTCAGCTTATGAGAAATTAGCCTTGAAATATCCAGAAAAAAGAATTTATTTTGCAAACCAAATTAATAAACTGGGTGAAGAACCTAAATAAATAAAAATAGAATGGGCACAATTATATCCGTATTGATTTTAATCATCGCCATCTTATTGATTCTAGTAGTACTAGTTCAAAATCCAAAAGGTGGTCTTGCTTCTAACTTTTCATCATCCAACCAAGTAATGGGAGTTAGAAAGACAACCGACTTTATAGAGAAAGCGACTTGGACATTAGCGATTGCATTGGTAGTACTAAGCGTTGTCTCGGCGACTTTTAATGAGAACACTACTGTTTCGGTAGAGCCTACAGAGTCTGAATTGACCAACGAAGCCAACCAAATTATCATTCCAACAGAGCAAGCTCCATTGTTGCAAGACGATATTGCTACTCCTGATAATGCAGAAGGTGTTCCTGCTGAAGAAGCAGAATAAAAAAACAGAAAATAAATCTTATTTTAAAGTGTCAGAATGTCATATTCTGACACTTTTTTTGTGTCCAAAATTCATTTATTCTGTCAATTTTTAACAAAAACAGCATTGGCATAAAATATGACAATTGCTTTCTCGTAAAAATTAAATTCATTTTTAAAATTTAGTAAATATATGTCAGTAAACATTAAACCACTTGCAGATAGAGTTCTGGTAGAACCAGCTGCAGCAGAAGAGAAAACGGCAGGAGGTATTTTTATTCCTGATACCGCTAAAGAGAAACCACAGAGAGGCGTTGTAGTAGCCGTAGGTAATGGTAAACCTGATGAACCAATGACTGTAAAAGTTGGAGACAAGGTTCTTTATGGAAAATACTCAGGATCAGAGTTGGCATTAGAAGGAAAAGACTATTTGATCATGAGAGAGTCTGATATTTTAGCAATTGTTTAAATCTAAAAATTAAAAGAAAATGGCAAAGGAAATAACATTCGACTTAGAAGCACGTGATGCACTAAAAAGAGGTGTAGACATTTTAGCGAACGCAGTAAAAGTAACGCTAGGCCCTAAAGGTAGAAATGTAATTATAGATAAAAAATTTGGAGCTCCATCAGTTACTAAGGATGGTGTATCAGTAGCGAAAGAAATCGAACTGAAAGACACTGTTGAGAACATGGGTGCTCAGATGCTAAAAGAAGTAGCTTCTAAAACTGCAGACGATGCAGGTGATGGTACAACTACGGCGACTATTTTGGCGCAAGCAATTGTTACTGCTGGTTTGAAAAACGTAGCAGCTGGAGCTAATCCAATGGATTTAAAGAGAGGTATAGACAAAGCAGTATCGGCTATCGTTGCTGAATTGAAGAAAGTATCTAAAACTGTTGGTGACGATAATCAAAAAATTGAGCAAGTTGCTACTATTTCTGCAAACAATGACAATTCCATTGGTAAGTTGATTGCTGAGGCAATGGCAAAAGTGAAAAAAGAAGGTGTAATCACTGTTGAGGAAGCAAAAGGAACTGAAACTACTGTAGAAGTAGTAGAAGGAATGCAATTCGATAGAGGTTACTTATCTCCTTACTTCGTGACAGATACAGAAAAAATGATTGCTGATTTGGATAATCCTTACGTATTGATTTACGACAAGAAGGTGTCTAACATGAAGGATTTATTACCTGTACTTGAAAAATCTGCACAATCAGGAAGACCTTTATTAATTATTGCTGAAGATGTAGAAGGTGAAGCTCTAGCTACCTTGGTAGTAAACAAAATCAGAGGATCATTAAAAATTGCTGCTGTTAAGGCTCCAGGATTTGGTGACAGAAGAAAAGAGATGTTGGAAGACATCGCTATCTTAACTGGTGGTACTGTGATTTCTGAAGAAAGAGGTTACAAATTAGAAAATGCTGATTTATCTTACTTAGGTCAAGCAGAAAAAATCACTATCGATAAAGACAATACGACTATCGTAAATGGTTCTGGAAACAAAGAAGATATTCAGTCTAGAGTAGCTCAGATTAAGGCTCAGATGGAGAATACTACTTCTGATTACGATAGAGAGAAGCTACAAGAGCGTTTAGCTAAATTAGCTGGCGGTGTAGCTGTTCTTTATGTAGGTGCTGCTTCTGAAGTAGAAATGAAAGAAAAGAAAGATAGAGTGGATGATGCTTTAGCTGCAACAAGAGCTGCAGTAGAAGAAGGAATCGTTCCTGGTGGTGGTGTTGCTTACATTCGTGCTTTGGTGGCATTAGATGGCTTAGAAGGCGAAAATGCAGACGAAAAAACAGGCATTCAAATTATCCGAAGAGCTGTAGAAGAGCCATTGAGACAAATTGTGGCTAACTGCGGTGGTGAAGGTTCAATCGTGATTCAGAAAGTAAGAGAAGGAAAAGGTGATTATGGTTACAACGCAAGAACTGAGGTTTACGAGAACTTATTCGATGCAGGTGTAATTGACCCAACTAAAGTATCTCGTGTAGCTTTAGAAAATGCTGCGTCTATCGCAAGTATGCTATTGACTACTGAGTGTGTAATTGCTGACATCCCTGAAGAAGGTGGTGCTCCAGCTATGCCAGGTGGTATGGGCGGAATGGGTGGAATGATGTAATCATCCTCTCAATCGACTTAATTTATATAGAAAGAGCTCCAATGTATTGGGGCTCTTTTATTTTGTTAATGCTCTAATTAATTTTTAGAGGGATTTATTAATAGAATAAATAAAGTTTTATCTAAATAGATAAAAACTCAAAAAAAAGACCTTGGATACTCCAAGGTCTTTTAAATATATAGATCGAACTAAAAAAGCTAGTTCTAGATAACCCCCAATAATCTTAGTATTAATAAAATTAACAAAACGGCGATTAGAGTTCCAATTACTCCACCTCCCAATTCTGCTAGAATACTTAAAATTACAAGAACAAGTAATATCACTAACAATAGCCAAATGAGTCCTCCGATTGCCGAATCGTCGTCAACGGCGGGGGTAGCAAGCATAGTTCCATTAGAAGGCATCAAATCATTCCAATTGCTTAGCCCACTTAGTCCAAGAAATGGAGGAAATTCATTCAACTTACTCTTTTCATGCTGAACCTCTTTCTCTGTTCTTAGCTTGATTGACTTCAACCTTTCAGGTTTTCTATTCTGTAGCTTTGGACTTGAAACTTCATTCGCTATCAGATCAGATACAATAACAGTTCGCTCTAATTTTTCGGTTTCATATTTTTCAATGTCACCTTGACTCAACTCAGTAGCCTCCGACCTTTCAACTTTATCCGTTTTGGTCAATTTTACCCCCTTTAAATGCGGGTGATATTTCACTCGATTGAAATTATTAACATCACCAGATTTCACCATTGAGCAAGAAGAAAAAACAACGGCAATAATTAAGGCTAGTAAAGTTGATTTGTGATTAAGTATGTTAGCTTGTTTCATAATAAATGTTTTATTGGTTTGGAAACATCATAAGCAAACGCAAGACCTTTTTATAAATCCTTAATTTTATAGGAAAATAGACTCTAGTAGACAAAAAACCGTTACGATATGTCTATATTATTGTAGAAAATAAACACCATGAAATATTATCTTATACTATTCCTACTTCTACTTTTTGGCATGAATACAATTGCTCAAGAGGACGATCTGATATATGGAGAGGAAATCGCGATGAAAAGAAAAGAAATCGCCTCCAATGCTTTAGTAAATTTAAGGAATGGAACTCTTTTAGTGAGATTAAATACTTCTAGTAAACAATTGGAATTGCTTCAAAAAATGGGGCTAACTGAAAAGTTAGAAGAAGTCAAAAAAGAACAACAGAATGAGAATAAAAGCATTGTTGAGGCTTTTCAGAATCAATTAACCTTTACTAAGCAGGTTTATTATTTTTATAGTGAAAAAACGCCAGAAGTTATTGATGGCAGGTTTATTGGCATCCTCTTGGACACCAATTTAAACCCAATTAAAGAAAGCATCAATATAGATTATTTTCTCATTGCAGATTTCAACCGAACAGAAAATTTGGGAATTCCCGCACTGGTCATTTACGACTCTAGCCTCAATCAAATGCCACCACCCTTCCCCTATTTCACTAGAACTTATGAATCATTACCCATATTCAACAGAGGTCATGACCGCACGGTAGAGTTATTTAATGAAAAACTATTTTTCGAGTACAATAAACCCAATTAAATAAAAAAAGGGGAGCAAAATGCTCCCCTTTTTAATATTGTTTTGAATAGTTGAATTGGCCTCAACTAACTCAACATTCCTTTTACAATTCTCGAAATATCTTTCCCGTCTGCTTTACCAGCTAACTTTTTTGTAGCAGCTCCCATTACCTTACCCATATCAGCAGGACTAGTAGCACCTACTTCACTTATAATTGCAGTAATCTCCTTTACCAAATCCTCCTCACTCATTTGTTTTGGAAGGTATTGTTCTATTATAATAGCCTGATCAATTTCATCATTCGCCAAATCTTCTCTCCCTTGAGTTTTGTATATTTCAGCAGCTTCACGGCGTTGCTTCACTTGCTTTTGCAACATCCTCACCTCTTCTGCTTCAGCATTCGAACCTCCACCCTTTTCGGTTGCTGCTAATAACAATGCAGATTTTATTGCTCTTAAAGCAGCTAACTTAGGCTGATTACGCTCTTTCATTGCCGTTTTTATATCGTTATTGATTTGTTCTGTTAAAGTCATTTCAATCTATTTTTTATGAGAAACAAAGATAAAAAAAAGCCATCCCATCTCAACAAAAATGAGACAGAATGGCTTCTAAATTTAAAAAGTAATAAAAGTTAATCAATCCACATTATCGTGTAAGAAAGAATTGTTCTGTCTTAACGTTGTCTTTTTATCATCATCTTCAGAGAGCGTATATCTAGAAACATTAGATTCTGAACTATGTGGAGTAGAATCTAAACGAATGTTTCGGCGTTTGTAGGCCGGCTCATTTTCTAAATCATTAATTCCTCCAGGAGTCTTCATTTTCAAATTCAAACTCTTTAGTTTCAAAATACGCTCATGCGCTCTTCGCATCTGCTCTTCATCACTAATTGTTTTTCGTTGCATCGTTTCTTCGTGAGAAGAATCGTCGTTTGCGCTATCGATCTCCTCGTCTAGCGTATGACGTATTATTTCTGGCTCAGGTTTTTTCTTCATTTCTGGCTCAGGAGATGGCATTTGTCTTGGCTCAGGCTTTTTGATTTCAAACTCAAAACTAACTTGACTATCAGAAGATTTTAAATAGGGCTCATTAGGGGCCTTTTTAGGCTCCTCTTCTTTTTTATCATCTCCGTTTACTTGCTGAGTGATATTGGTTGGCACTTCGTCCGTCAAGTTTCTAACAATCTTCTTAGGTTCAGCATTAAAGTTTACATCAATGGCATTCTTTGACCCAAAACCAGTGGCAACTATCGTCACACTTACTTTATTCCCTAAAGATTCGTCAATTCCGTTACCCCAAATAATATCAGCTGTATTACCGGCTTCTTCTTGAATATATTCAGTGATGGAATCGATCTCATCCATAGAAATTTCATCCTCGCCAGAGGTAATATTTAGCAGAATATACTTGGCACCTTTAATTTCATTATCGTTCAACAATGGAGACGCCATAGCCTTCGTCACCGCTGTTATCGCTCGATCAGTTCCCTCAGCACTTGCTGACCCCATAATGGCGGTTCCACCATCTTTCATTACAGTTTTTACATCTTCAAAATCGACGTTGATATAACCTGCTACTGTAATTATTTCAGCAATTCCTTTTGCTGCAACAGTTAGAATATCATCAGCTTTTGAAAAAGCTTCAGACATTTTTAAGTTTCCATACATCTCACGCAATTTATCGTTGCAGATAATTAGCAATGTATCCACATTATTTCTCAAAGACTCCAAACCTTCATCAGCTTGCAATTTTCTTCTTCTCCCTTCAAAAGAAAAAGGAATTGTAACAATACCAACTGTCAAAATACCCATTTCACGGGCAGTCTGAGCAATAATTGGCGCCGCACCTGTACCAGTTCCACCACCCATACCAGCGGTAATGAATACCATTTGTGTATTGGTCGCAAACAATTCTTTCAATTCGTCAACATTCTCAATAGCAGAATTTTTACCTACTTCTGGATTAGATCCTGCTCCTCTACCTTCGGTAAGTGTTGCCCCCAACTGAATTTTATTAGGAATAGGGCTTAAATCTAAAGCTTGCTGATCAGTGTTGCAGATGATGAAATCTACACCAGTAATCCCTTGATTATACATATGGTTCACTGCGTTGCTTCCGCCGCCGCCTACACCAATTACTTTGATGATCGATGATTGATCTTTTGGTAAGTCAAAATTCATAATGCTATGGTTTTTATTGTTCTGCTAAAATTCTTTTTCTAAATAATTAATCTTCTTCCTCAAAAAACTGCTTCCCCTTATTCAAAATATTTTGGAAGAAGCCTCCTTTGATTTTATCGCCCTGACGAACAGTGCCCGATTCAGGCTCTTGTTGCGAAGAACGATTTATTCTATTTTTTTGTTTTTCTAACTTTTGGAAACCTTTAATCACCAATCCAACACTTGTCGCAAACATTGGACTCGTTACTTCATCAGCATTTCCTTTTGCTAAATATTCATTCGGATAACCAATTCTGGTATCCATTCCTGTAACATACTCAAAAAGCTGTCCCACATGTCTCAACTGAGCTCCACCACCTGTGATTACCATACCGGCAATCAGCTTATTCTCATATCCAGAATTCTTTATTTCGTAATATATATTCTCAATAATTTCTTCTAGCCTTGCCTGAATAATACTTGCTAGGTTTTTGATTGAAATTTCTTTTGGCTCTCTTCCTCTTAATCCAGGAATAGAAACTATCTCATTATCCTGACTCTCGTTCGACAATGCAGAACCAAACTTAATCTTCAACAATTCGGCTTGATTTTTAATAATGCTACAGCCTTCTTTAATGTCTTCTGTAATCACATTTCCACCAAAAGGAATCACTGCCGTATGGCGAATAATTCCATCTTGAAAAATGGCTACATCAGTAGTACCACCTCCTATATCCACTAAAACTACTCCGGCTTCTTTTTCTTCCTGGCTTAAAACAGCCTCAGAAGATGCTAAAGGTTCTAGTATCAAATCCTGAACTTCTAAGCCTGCCTTGTGAATACATTTGTAAATGTTCTTCGCTGCTGCAACTTGTCCGGTAATGATGTGAAAATTCGCTTCCAATCGAATTCCAGACATCCCAACAGGATCTTTAATTCCTTGCTCGTTATCTACTATAAATTCTTGTGGCAATACATCGATAATCTCTTCTCCAGGAAGCATTACCAATTTATGCATATCGTTAATCAATAAATCAATGTCGTCTTGACTAATCTCATCATCTAATGAGTTTCTCACACGGATTCCTCTATGCTGCAGACTTTTAATATGCTGACCTGCAATCCCTACATTTACGACCTTGATGTCTACTCCACTTTTTTGCTCAGCTTCATCAACCGCCATACGAATGGATTGAACTGTTTTTTCAATATTGGCTACTACTCCTCTTGTAACCCCAAGAGATTCAGACTTGCCCATACCCAAAACCTCCAACTTACCATGTTCATTTTTGCGCCCAACCATGACCACAATTTTGGTAGTTCCAATGTCCAACCCTACAACTATGTCAGAAGAATCCATACTATTATCGTTTTGTGCAGACCACTTGGTCTTTAAATTTTAAATTAATGACGCTATACTCATTCCATCCAGTATTACTCAACCCCTTGTTATAAAACACAATGAGCTTTTCAAATTTACTTTCGATGTTATCTGCGTCCCCAAATACAATTCTATGATTTCCAACACGTGGAATCAACTCTATATCCATATCTTTATTAACATGCAACTGTTCAATCTGAGCTTTCCAGAACGGATGATTATTGATAAAAGTGGCATATTTGTACACTTCATCCACCATGGTTCTTTTAGCGATAGAATCTGGTAACTTTTTCGAAAAATCAACACCTACAAAAGTGCTGTAGGGACTATAAACAAATCCATTTGCGACAAGCACTCTGGCAGTGTATTTATCAGATAATGGCATCATTCTACCCAACTTATCGATGTAATAACTATCTCCATTGCTGGAATAAACACGGACTATTGGCTCTCTTTGCTTTACTTTAACCGATAGCTTTCCATCCAGTGTTTTAAAAACCTCTGCATTCTGAATCGCTGGATGACTGTTCAATTGAAATTCCATCTGATGGCTATTCAAATCCACTAAAGGACGATTAATCACAGACGAAACTTCCTCATGAATCATGGCTTCAACATCCTCTTCATCAATAAAAAAGTTTTGTTCACTTCTATCGATTTGAATTTTTACAGCAGTGCAAGTTTGTTGGTCTCTAGCCTTTTCAACAAAACCAAGCAATACTATCATTGAAATACCCATCAATGACCACAATACAAATTTTAATGTTTTATTCATTGCTAATCCATGTTTTTATGGGTTGAACAAAACGGTCAATGTCACCTGCTCCGATAGTTAATAAAACCTCTATTTCTTTATTTTTTAAAGTGTCCATCAATTGCTCTTTCAAACACACTTCTTTATTCTCTATAGTTATGTTTTTCAACAAATTTCTTGAAGTCACCCCTTCAATTGGCAATTCTCTTGCAGGATAAATATCTAACAAAATCAACTCATCTACTTGGGAAAGACTCTCTGCAAATTCATCAGCAAAATCTCTAGTCCTACTATACAAATGCGGTTGAAAAATGGCTGTTAATTTTTTGTTTGGAAACAACTCCCTAACCGATTTAACGCAAGCATTGATTTCACTCGGATGGTGTGCATAATCATCGATATACACCTTTTCACCATCGTTAAATTGCACATCAAAACGGCGCTGAACACCTCTAAAGCTATTTAACGACGCTTTCAAACTTTCTTCTTTCACACCCAACAAATGCGCAATAGTAATCACAGAAACAGCATTATCTACATTATGCCGGCCGGGCAATCCTAACGACAAATCGGTATAACTTCCTTCCGGTGTAATCACATCAAAATGATACTTTGCATCCTTAACTTCTATCTGATGGGCAGTGTATTCTTCATCACCTTCCAAGCCGTAAGTGATGACTTGTATATCATCTCTAAAACTCAAAACAGGTGCAAAAGCCAGTTTGGTTATGAGCGTCCCTCCAGGCTTAATCTTTCGAACAAAATCTTGATAATTTTTTATCATTTCATCTGGTGTACCGTAAATATCTAAATGATCGGCATCCAATGAAGTGATAATGGCGATATCTGGTGACAACTGCAAAAATGAACGATCGTACTCATCCGCTTCTGTTACAAAATATCGGGCGTCATCGTTTAAAACTAGATTGCTATCAAAATCGCGAGAAATGCCTCCTAAAAAAGCATTAATGGCAACTGCAGAATCATTTAATACATGCGCCAATAAACAAGAGGTCGTTGTTTTTCCATGCGTACCAGCAACAGCTAATGTTTTATAAGCACTAGAAATCAACCCTAGCACTTGTGACCGCTTAAACATCCTAAAGCCATTAGACTCAAAATAATCCAATTGAGCATTCCCTGTTTTTACTGCAGGGGTATAGACCACCAAAGTGCTGTTTTTATCCAGTTTTTCAATCTCAGTTAAATCAGCATCAAACCAAATTTTAATCCCTTCTTCTTCCAAGCGATTAGTTAAGGCAGAAGGTGTTTTATCATAACCCCATACTGCTTTATCTTGTGTCAGAAAATAGCGCGCTAAAGCACTCATGCCGATGCCGCCAACTCCTACAAAATAAACAGTATGTATATTATTCATTTCCATTACTTCTTCACCAGTTTTAAAACTTCATTGGCGATAATATCTGCAGAGTTATTCATTCCCAACTTGGCAATATTGAAACTTAATCGCCCCAACTTCTCTTCATTCGAAATCAACCGAAAAACTTTTGATTCTAATTCATTATTTATTTCTCCATCTGCAACTAATTCAGCTGCCTTATGGTTCACAAGAGCCATCGCATTTTTGGTTTGATGGTCTTCGGCTGCCGATGGAAGTGGTACAAGAATAGCTGGCTTTTTCACCAAACATAATTCTGATACCGCAATAGCTCCTGCTCTAGAAATTACCAAATCTGCAGCAGCATATCCCAAATCCATTTTTGTAATGAATTCCATGGTTTTTATTCCTGCACCTTCTTTTCCTGCAACTGCCTTCGCAGCGCGATCTGCAAACAACTTTCCTGTTTGCCAAATCAACTGCACCCCTTCCTTTTCAAACCGATCAATCATTTTTTCTATGCCATGATTGATGCTTCTTGCGCCTAAGCTACCTCCAACAACCAATACCGTCTTTTTCTCCGGATCTAATCCGAAAAACTCCATGGCTCTTTCTCTTTTTCCTTCCAACTTCACCACCTCTTGTCTCACAGGATTTCCTGTCAAAATAATCTTCTCTTTAGGAAAAAATGCTGCCATTCCATCATAAGCTACACAAATAGTCTTGGCTTTCTGCCCAAGAATTTTATTAGTAACTCCTGCGAATGAATTCTGCTCTTGAATTAAACAAGGAACATTTCTATTCATCGCTGCTTTTAAAGTAGGTCCACTGGCGTACCCACCAACACCTACTGCAACATCAGGTGCAAAATCTTTAACTACTTTTCGGGCTTTAAGCATACTTGCTAACAGCTTAAAAGGAAACTTTAAATTTTGAGCAGTCAACCTTCTATGCAATCCCATAATTGGTAGCCCAACAATAGTGTAGCCAGCTTGAGGAACTTTCTCCATTTCCATTTTTCCTTCAGCTCCTACGAATAGAATTTCTACTGATGGATTTATTTTTTTTAGTGCATTAGCAATAGCAATAGCAGGAAAGACATGCCCCCCTGTTCCACCACCACTAATGATAACTTTTGGATTATGCATTTGCGACCTCCTTTTCTTCTTCATAAACACTTCGGCTCACGCTGAGAATAATTCCTACAGCAAGGCAAGTAAACCAAATAGAAGTTCCACCCATACTTACCATGGGGAGTGGCTGACCAGTCACAGGAAATAAGTTCACAGCCACGGCCATATTTATCATGGCTTGAAAGACAAGACTAAAACTGAGCCCGACTGCTAGTAACGACCCGAATGTTCGAGGCGCTTTTATCGAAATTATTATACCTCGATAGAGGAGAATTAAATACAGTAGCAACAAGGTGAATCCACCTAGAATCCCATATTCTTCTATAACAATTGCATAAATAAAATCCGAATAAGGATGTGGCAAGAAATTACGTTGAGTGCTTCCTCCAGGTCCTTTCCCTAAAGGACCACCAGTGGCGATTGCAATTTTTGATTGTTCTGCCTGATAATTACTTTCCGAATCATCAGACATAAAATTTTCAATCCTATTCTTCCACGTTTCCACCCTTCCGGTATAATTGGAATTAACCACTATGGCAATAAAAACAGAAAGCAATACAACACCAATACCTATCATAGATATGATGTATTTAAGATTGATTCGGCCAATAAACATAATGACAACAGATGTTGTAAACAACATAGCAGCAGTAGAAAAATTAGCAGGCAGAATTAACCCACAAACTGCTAATATTGGTATCATTATGGGAACGAATGCCGAGTTAAAATCCTTAATCACCTCTTGTTTTTTGGACAACATTCTCGCCAAAAACATGATCAATGCTAACTTGGCTAAATCCGATGTCTGAAAGGTTTGATTAATCACAGGAATGACCAACCATCTACTAGCATCATTGATACTAGCACCAGTCAGTAACGTAAATAGCAGCAAGGGTACTGCTATAAAAATCGCTAACTGAGATATTCTTGAATAGTATTTATAATTTAATTTATGAGCAGCATACATCAGTCCGAAACCTACAATTAAAATGAAACCATGTTTGAATAAAAAATATTCAGTGTTTCCATCCTGGTATTTGTAGGCCAGAGAAACGATAGAGCTGTATACAGCCAATATCGACAAGATGCCTAAAAATAGCACCACTGCCCATATTACTCGATCGCCTTTCAGATTTTTGAATAATGCCTGCATAAAATTATAAGCTTCTTACTGCTGTTTTAAATTGATGACCACGATCTTCATAGTTTTCAAACAAATCAAAACTTGCACATGCTGGTGACAATAAAACTGCATCACCTTTAGTCGCTAACTCATAAGCCTTTGTTACAGCTTCTCTAGCCGTTTTAGCTTGTTGAATTGCTCCTACCTTGTCGCCAAAAGCATCTACAATTTTTTGATTATCATTCCCAAGACAGATGATTGCTTTCACCTTATCTTTCACAAGCTCAAAAAGCATGGAATAATCATTTCCTTTATCTACTCCTCCAACTATCCATACAGTTGGCTTTCCCATGCTTTCTAAGGCATACCATGTAGAGTTGACATTAGTCGCTTTGGAGTCGTTAATAAATTCAATTCCGTGAACATTGGTCACATGCTCTAAGCGGTGCTCAATGTTTTGAAAGTCTGACAATGACTCTCGAATCAACTCTTTCCGTAAATCAAGAATTCTTCCTGAAATTCCTGAAGCCATCGAATTGTACAGATTGTGTTTCCCTTGTAGTGCTAAATCGTGTATTGACATCTCGAATGTTTGGTTATTAATGTTTATTTGTAGTTTCTCTTTTATTTTATTGAGGCTTGCGCCCTCTTTAAGTTCTTGTTTGTCGCTGAATGGATAACATTTCGCTTCAATGGAATAATTTTTCATCGCACTGGGGATAAACTCATCATCTGCCCAATAAATGAAAGCTCCATTTTTGTCCATGTTTTGAAGGATTCTCATTTTGGAAGCCACATAATTTTCCATTTTGTACTCGTATCTATCCAAATGGTCGGGAGTAATATTCAATAAGACTGCGATATCAGCTTTAAAATCAAACATCCCATCTAACTGAAAACTACTGAGCTCAAGAACAAAATATTCTCGGTCTCCTTCTGCCACTTGTTTAGCAAAGCTTTGCCCGATATTACCAGCTAACCCTACATCTAACCCAGCCTTTTGATACAAATGATATATCATCAAAGTGGTGGTAGTCTTTCCATTACTTCCTGTAATACAAGTAAAATGCGCTTTAGAATACCTCGCGGCAAATTCAATCTCAGAAATGACTGGAATCCCTTTTTCATGCGCTTTTTTAATCAAAGGCGCGGTATCTGGTATGCCAGGACTTTTGATAATTTCATCGCTCGATAGAATTCTATCTTCCGAATGAGTTTCCTCTTCCCATTCAACTTTCAAACCTGTAAGAACGCTCTTGTACTTTTCCTTTATCTCACTTCTGTCGGATACAAAAACATCATATCCTTCTTTTAGTGCCAACTGTGCAGCTCCAACTCCACTTTCTCCTGCTCCTAATATGGCTAGCCGCTTTTTCATTCTACCTCAACTTCAGTGTTACGATAGATAGAATAGCCAGCATAATTCCCACAATCCAAAAACGTGAAACAATCTTGGCTTCGTGGTAGCCCTTCTTTTGATAATGATGATGCAGTGGTGCCATCAAAAACACCCTTCTCCCTTCACCAAACTTTTTCTTAGTGTATTTGAAATAGGCCACCTGTATCATTACTGATAAATTCTCTACTAAGAAGATTCCACAGAATACAGGAATTAACAATTCTTTACGAATCGCAAGAGCAAATACAGCGATTATTCCACCTAAAGCCAAACTACCAGTATCACCCATGAAAACCTGAGCAGGGTATGAGTTGTACCACAAGAAGCCTATACACGCTCCTACAAAAGCACCGATAAATATTACTAATTCACCTGAATCAGGGATGTACATAATATTGAGGTAGTCCGCAAAGATGGTATTACCCGATACGTATGCGAAGATGGCGAGCACAACGCCGATAATCGCAGAAGTTCCAGTAGCTAGTCCGTCCAAGCCATCCGTCATATTGGCTCCATTCGAAACCGCCGTAACAATAACAATGACAATTGGAATAAAGACTAACCAGGCATAATCTAGTGCGTTTTCTCCTGCCCATTCTACCAACCAAGCGTAATCAAATTCATTGTCCTTCACGAAAGGAATGGTTGTTACAAAGGACTTCGTCTCCTTCCAGTAATAATTTGCACTGGTTGTTTTATCAACATCGTTGTGAATTAATTCCTGAACATGAATCGGTGCATTTTCATCAAATACCTTCTCCTTTACAACTACGTCCTCATGGAAATATAATATGCATCCAACAATCAACCCAACAATCACTTGCCCTACTACTTTAAATTTTCCTGCAAGGCCTTGTTTGTTCTTTTTGAAAACTTTGATGTAATCATCCGCAAATCCAATCGCACCCAACAAAACAGTCGACACTAGCATCAAGATCACATAAATATTATGCAATTTGGCAAACAACAAAGTAGGTATAAGAATAGATGCTAAAATAATTAGCCCACCCATGGTTGGAGTTCCTGCCTTTTGATTTTGACCTTCTAACCCCAAATCGCGAATGGTTTCACCCACTTGCTGCACTTTTATGTACTCGATAATCCGCTTACCAAATACCATGGAAATCAATAAAGAGACTATGACAGAAGCCGCCGCCCTAAATGTGATGTACTGAAACACACCTGCTCCAGGGACATCCAATTCATTTAAATACTGAAATAAATAGTACAACATAGTTTAAGCGTTTAATTCGTTTAGCGTCTCTTGTAAAATTTCCATATCGTCGAAATGATTTCTCACCCCATTAATCTCTTGATAGTTCTCATGACCTTTACCAGCTACTAAAATGATATCACCACTTTTTGCTAAAGCACATGCCATTCGTATCGCTTCTTTTCGGTCTGTGATTGCATTTGCCTTTTTCTTATTTACTGGGTCCAATCCGACCTTCATTTCTTCTATAATTTGTTGTGGGTCTTCCGTTCTAGGATTATCAGAAGTCAATATCACTCGGTCCGATAATTCAGCCGCAATACCCGCCATCAATGGACGCTTGGTCGTATCTCTATCACCACCACAGCCAACAACGGTTATCACTTGCTCGTTTCCTGTTCGGATTTCTTTAATGGTCTTCAATACATTCTCTAATGCATCAGGTGTATGCGCATAATCTACAATCCCTGAAATATCATTTACACGGATGTATTCAAACCTTCCTTCGACAGGTCTCAAACTGCTCAATGCTGTCAACACCTCTATTTTATTTTGTCCCAGCAAGATCGCTGTAGCATATACAGCAGTTAAGTTATATGCATTAAACTTCCCTATGATTGGGCACCACACCTCTTGGTCATCAATCTTTAAAAGCAATCCAGTAAAATTGCTTTCCATGATTTTGCATTTAAAATCGGCAGCAGCTTTCACCGCATAATAATTCTTCTTAGCCTTGGACTCTTGTAACATTACCTCAGCACGCTTATCATCCATATTGGATAAAGCAAAAGAATCCTTCCCTAACTGAGTAAAAAAGCCTCGTTTTGCAGCGATATACTCATCAAAAGTTTTATGATAATCGAGGTGATCGTGAGAGATATTAGTAAAGACCCCACCTTTAAAGTGAAGCCCTAAAACTCTATTCTGAACTACCGCATGTGAACTCACTTCCATAAAACAGTATTCACATCCCGCGGCCACCATTTGAGAAAGTAGTCTATTTACGCTCAAAGAGTCTGGAGTCGTGTGCGTAGCTTTTACTTCCTTTTCGTCGATATAGTTTACAACCGTTGAAAGTAAACCCACTTTATACCCCAACTTTTTAAATAAATTATATAAAAGCGTTACAGTAGTAGTTTTTCCATTTGTTCCAGTCACCCCTACTAACTGTATATCCTCTGATGGATTATCATAAAAATTGGCAGCCATAAAAGCTAAGGCTTCATGTGTACTCTTCACTTTCACGAAAGTGATTGCAGCGGACATCTCTTGAGGCAAGTCCTCACATATTATTGCAACAGCACCTTTTGCTATAGCACCTTCTATAAAATCATGACCGTCTACTTTTAGTCCTTTTTGAGCAACATAAACTCCCCCTTCAATAACACTGCGAGAATCGAAGGAAATATCAGACACCTCAACATTAGTGGTACCATGGACCTCTAAAATTGCAACTTTATATAATATGTCTTTCAGTAATTTCATTTATGTCAGTTCTAATACGATTACACTTCCTTTATGCGCTCTTGTTCCTGCTTGAATAGATTGACTTTTCACTGCCCCACGACCTACAAATCGCACCTTTAACCCAGCGTTCTCTAGCAGATATACCGCATCCATCACTCCCATCCCTTTCACATTCGGAACTAAATTTTCAATCACTTTTCTACTTTCTAATGTCACTGATTTCTCTTGGGTTGAAGTAGTAACCCATTCTGGATTAGCAGCAGCAGTTTTCATTTCCACCCCCATGGTTTGGAAGACACGCTTCACATCCTCTCCATAACCACTTTTAGAATAAGGAATAGCAGATGCCGCTAGGAACTTCTGCGGTCCTAGTGGCTTATGAATCTCCAAACTATTGGCATAAACCTTATCAGCTACTTCTTTAAATATTGGACCTGCCACTAAGTTTCCATAATACACATTTCTAGAAGGTGCATTCACCACCACAATGCAGCTATACTTCGGATCTTCCGCAGGGAAATACCCTACAAATGAAGCCTGGTGACTTACCTTCGACTCATACTTATATCCATAACTCTCATTCGCAATTTGAGCTGTCCCAGTTTTTCCAGCAATTTTATAATTGGCATTGCCTAAATTTCTTGCAGTACCATTTTCAATTACCCCTTCTAAAGCTTGCTTCACTTTATCAATTGTACTTTTCGAACAAATTGCAGGATTAATCACCTGCGTTTCAATTTCTCGAACTACCGATCTACCTTTCGTGATTTTATCGGCAAACTTTGGACGAACCATCTTACCATTATTAGCAACCGCGTTGTAATAGGTTAAAATCTGTAAAGGAGTTTGTAAAACTTCATATCCATGCGCCATCCATTCTAAAGTAATTCCGGACCACGAATTATTATCGGTATTCTTGATATTTGGACTTCCTTCTCCAGCAATTGAAATTCCAAGCGGCTCCGCCAAACTCATCGACTTCAAATGATCAACAAATTTTTGAGGATTCTTTGAATAAGCCCCACGAATAATTTTTGCCATTCCTATATTGGAAGAAACCTCAAATACTCGCTTCACCGAAATTTTCCCCCAACCACCTTCATCATAATTAGAGTCATACATGGTACGATCATAAAGATTTAGCTTTCCATTACCGCAATCTACTATGTCATCTAAATCCACATATCCATCTTCTATTGCAGCAATCAACGCTGGCAATTTAAAGGTAGAACCTGGCTCCGTACTCTCCCCAATTGCGTAATTATAACCTTCATAATAATTACCGTTTGCATTTCTTTTAAGATTTGCAATTGCCTTAATATTACCCGTCTGCACTTCCATCAACACTACACAACCGTGATCAGCCTGTTGCTTTTCTAACTGTTTTAACAAAGCACTTTCTGCTACATCTTGAATATTGATATCTATGGTTGAATAAACGTCGTAACCATCTAAAGGCTCTGTCTCGTTTTCATCACCAACTGGCATCCAAACGCCACCAGCAATTTTTTGCATCAATCGTTGTCCATTGATACCTGACAACTCTTTTGAATAAGCTCCTTCTAATCCAACAGGAGTAACACCATCCCTTTCATAACCAATAGTTCTAGCCGCCAACACTTGAAACGGACGCTCTCTTTTGTTTTTCTGAATAGTTAAAAAACCACCTTTATATCGCCCTCTTCTCATTATCGCAAATGTTTTCATCTGCTTTAACTCGGTATACCTCACATTCCTTTTGATCAAATGATATCTTGCACCTTTTGCTCTCGCTCTGACTAATTCCTGCTTCCATGAAGAAGGGCTTCTATCTTTAAAGAGGTGACTCAATTGATAAGACAAAGAATCAATACCAGCATTAAAAATCTCATCCGTTAACGCTTCTGTATTTAAATCCATTCGTATTTCATATATCGGAATAGAAGTAGCTAACAAACTCCCATCTGAAGCATAAATATTACCACGAACAGCCTCAATACTTTTATCCACCAAAGTCAGACTCTCTACTTTCTTTTTCAACTCAGCCCCTTCTACAATCTGAATAGTTAAAGCCTTGCCAATTATGACTAAACCAAATAGACATATAGCAAAGTAGACGAGGTAGGCTCGCCACTTGATATCTTTTTGTATGTCTTTCTCGCTAGTCAATCTCCTTTATTTTTTTATCTTTCTTTTCTACAATTATTTTTTTAGGAGGCTCCGTCAATTCTTTCAACCCAATAATTTCAGTCGCCCTAGCCACTTGTGACTGTTTACTGATGTACATCAATTCTGATTTTGTAGTGATGTACTCAGAGCGCAATTCTTTTATTTCATTATTCGTTTTGTACAACTCGCGAATTGTCTTTTCTGCATGATAGCCATTACCGATATAACATATTCCCAAGAATGTCAAGAAGAAAATATAAGGAAGAGATGATACCACGTTTGTTCCAGAAAGAAAATTTCCGGACATCACTCCTCTCACCCCCTTTACTCCTTCCGAAGTAGGCGCTTTAGACTTTTCAGCCTTCTCCGTCTCTTTTTTCTTAAACCGATTCATTCTCTATCTTTTTTGCAACTCTTAGTTTTGCACTCCTCGACCTATTATTCTCCCCTAACTCCTCCATGCTTGGCACAATTGGCTTTCGATTCACCAACTCAAATGGAGTTAACTTATTTCCAAAGAAATCCTTCTCCACCTCTCCTTCAAACTTCCCTTTCTGCATAAAATTCTTTACCAATCGATCTTCTAAAGAGTGGTAAGTAATCACTGACAATCGACCACCTGGTTTCAACATTTCTACCGACTGCTCTAGTAGCGCCTTTAAAGAATCCAATTCTCCATTCACTTCAATTCTCAATGCTTGAAAAACCTGCGCTAAAAACCGATTCTCCTTTCCCCAAGGAGTTAAAGGCTGCAGCACACTTTTAAGCTGCTCAATAGTTTTTATTGGTTTTTCAGATCTCGCAGCAACTATAACCTGGGCAATCTTTCGAGAATTTCTCAACTCCCCATATTGAAAAAGAATATCTGCTATAACCGATTCCTCGTATTCATTAACAATTGTGGCAGCGGTCAATGGAGACTTTTGATCCATTCGCATATCTAGTGGACCATCAAATCGGATGGAAAAACCACGACTTCCCTCATTGAACTGGTGAGAAGAAACACCCAAATCGGCTAATATGCCATCCAACTCGCTTACTCTGTAAAATCGCAGATAATTCTTCAAAAACTTAAAATCTTGAGCAATCAACTCGAAACGATCATCCTCAATCTTATTATTGGCCGCATCCGGGTCTCGATCAAAAGCAAACAATCTCCCACCTTCACCCAAGCGCTCTAATATTGCTTTAGAATGTCCACCTCCTCCGAAAGTAACGTCGATATAAACACCGTCTGGCTTGATATCTAAACCATCAATACTCTCGTGAAGCATAACTGGCTTATGATATTCCCCCATCATCCTCCTGCTTTTTAGTATTCCCCATCACCTCTTCTGCGAGTGTTGCAAAATCCTCAGGTTCATCCGTCAACAACCCATCGTACACCTCTTTATTCCAAACTTCAATTCGATTAGAGTAAGCGAACAAAACCACTTCTTTAGCAACATCTGCATATTCCAAGAGTCGTTTTGGAAACAAAACTCTCCCAGTGCTATCCAACCCCAATTCCGTGGCTCCTCTATAGAAATAGCGGATGAAATCGCGATTTTTCTTCACATATTGATTTAGCTGATTGATTTCTGTACTGATTATTTCCCACTCATTTTTGGGATACAACACCAGGCATTTTTCAAACCCTCGATTTAGAACAAACTTCTCCTGGGCGGCGGGATCCAACTGTTTACGAAGGCCTGCCGGCAACATCAAACGCCCTTTCGGGTCGAGCTTACACTCAAATTCGCCAATGAAGTTTGCCATTAAATGCTATTAATTAAAGCTATTGCGGTTCAATGTGTAAAAATAAAAAAGATTTTACCACAATCTACCACTTCCTACCACTTTGTTGATAACTTTCACCCAAAATAGCCTTAAGAATCGCTTAGAAGCCCCGTAAATACTGAAACAGCAAAGGTGTGTTAAAAGTGGTAACTCTATAAAATTGGTGTTTTTTATTTTCAACAGTTCTTTGTTAAATACCGCATCATTTTTGCGGTCCTCAGGAAATTAAATTATATTACATTTGAAAAAATAGAAAGCGCTATGAGTCACGAAAACGCCATCACTAAAGAAGGGAAGTTCGAATTTTTAGAAAAGGGTGAAGGCCATACTATAATTATCTTGCATGGTTTATTTGGTGCGTTGAGCAACTTCAATGAAGTAATTGACCAATTTTCCCAAAAGTATAAAGTCGTTGTTCCTTTAATGCCACTTTACGATTCACCTCTATTAAAAACTAGCGTGGGTGCAATGGCTGAATTCATCAACGAATTCATAAAATTCAAGAACTACAACAATGTCACTCTTTTAGGAAATTCATTAGGAGGTCACATTGCATTAGTATATGCTCTAAAACACCCAGAAAGAGTTCACTCTATGGTATTGACAGGCAGCTCAGGACTATACGAAAATGCCTTTGGAGGTTCATTTCCAAGACGAGAAGACAAAGAGTATTTGAGACAAAAAATTGCTGTTACCTTTTACGACCCAGCTGTAGCAACTGACGACTTGGTAGACGAAGTTCACAAAATAGTGAACGATAGAAATAAGCTGGTGCGAATTTTAGCATTGGCTAAATCAGCAATTCGACACAACATGGAGAAAGACTTGGTAAAATTCAAAATGCCTGCTTGCTTAATTTGGGGTAAAAATGACTCGATTACACCTCCAAATGTAGCTGAAGAATTTCATGCTAAATTACCTGATTCAGAATTATTTTGGATTGACAAGTGTGGACATGCAGCAATGATGGAACACCCAGAAGAATTCAACCAGCTTTTAGATGCGTGGTTAAGTCGCAAAGTGTAGCTACTTGCTTTAACATTTAAAATCTGTATCAAAATCACCATTCAGCTTAATTTAAAGGCTACTTAATTCTGTAACTTTGCGCCATGCAAGTAAAAACAGCCGAATTTGTAATGAGCAACACTCGTGTTGACTTATGCCCAGAACCTACCAAACCGGAATACGCGTTTATTGGACGTTCAAATGTTGGAAAATCATCGTTGATTAACATGATAACCAACCACAAAAACTTGGCTAAAACTTCAGGAAAACCAGGGAAAACTCAACTAATCAACCACTTCATAATCAATGAAGAATGGTATTTAGTAGATTTGCCTGGATATGGCTATGCAAAGGCTTCAAAAAAGTCTAGAGCCCAATGGGATCAATTCATCACACGATACATGCTTGAAAGAGAAAATCTTTTGTATGTATTCCTATTGATCGATTGCAGGATTCCTGCTCAAAAAATAGACCTAGAATTCATGGAATTTTTAGGCACCAAGGGCATCCCCTTCATCATAGTTTTTACTAAAATGGATAAGCTCTCGGGCTCAGCTTTTGGAAAAAATATTGCGGCCTACAAAAAAACACTTCTTGAAACGTGGGATGAACTTCCCATTATGGTATTTTCTTCTGCTACTGCTGCAAAAGGACGTGAAGAAATCTTAGACATTATCGAAAAAACGAACACGGATTTTGCGGTGAGGTAGCTTAATAATTCACCAACTTCCCACTCGAAGAAGAAGTCTCCATTTCATAAATTTCAGCAGGATTGCCATATAGATTAATATTGCCTTTATTATGAATACTATAATCAAGTCTATCATTGATTAGAACATGAATATCTCCTATGGAACGATTAGTAATATTTCCATAATCCGCATTTAAATACTTAGCATCAACCACATACAACGCATCCGTCCATAACTTTAACTGATTTGTCTTTCCAAACAACTCTAGTTCGCCACCGCAAGGGAAGTTATTCCAAAAATAAAATACATTACAATTCAACTCCAGCCGAGCATTATTTAATTTCCCTCCAACTACTAACCCAAACTCATCAGAAGTTATTGGATTAATTGTAGTTATATTACAAGCTTCATTAGCTTCTACTTGTGACAAAGGCAGCGAATGAATGATGATTTGAATCTTATTTTTAGTTGGTTGCAACCATTTCAACTTTTTGGAATTCGATAATTTCAACACTTCTTCCTCTACTCGGTATTCCACATAATCTAATAGCTTTTCATCTCCAAACAATTCGATATAATAAACGGAATCCTCCTGTAAACCTATCTCAAAAGTACTGTTTAGCTGAACTTCAGTAAATGGTTGCAATGGTATGACCTTCGTATCAATTTCTTCCTTTTGGCAAGAAAACAAGGCACTTAAAAACAGAGCGAAGATTACGATCTTTTTCATTATTTCAACTTTATACCAATTCCGATTTCAGGGTAATCCAAGATGTGCAAGTGAGATTTCATCGCTAACCGAACACTAAAATTGTCGGTTAAATTATACTTGATAATTCCTCGATTATACATCACTTTTTGCACCACTTCATTCTTCAATCCGACATAAATCCCTTCCTGCAAACTCAGGCTAAAACGATTATATCTCAAGGTTTGAGAAATATGAATTCCAGTTTGAAAATAATCTCGCTGCCGAAACTCTCGACCGTCTTTTTCTAAAAATGCTGGCACGGAAGAGTCATAGAAAAAATCAACACCTGCTCCGAAATGTAAAATTCTGAATGTCTCCCGCACATATTCTAAGGAAAGAGAATTGACTACAAAATACTTAGTCGATAAAGATTGTAAATGCTTCCCCCCAACACTTCCAAACAAATACCAATTATTTTTAGGTTCGTGCTCTGGCAACTCCACTCTTCTCTTTTCAGTTTTATTTCCTAAATAATAAGAAAATCCCGTAAAGGCCGTCAGGTAATTGATTCCTAAGTTGGGTTCTGCAGTGTTGGCGTTAGATAAATGATCAAAAGAAAGACCCGCATTAAAGTTTAGTTTTTCCGACAAAGCATAAGTCCCACCAAACCGGCAATTGAAGTGAATGTTTACATGCGACCCAACTGCTACGTTTGATGGATTGGTTTCCAAATCAAATCGCTTGGTGACATAATCCAACCCGATACCTATTCGATTATACAGCTGAAATTTATCACGATTTAAAATATAGATTTTAAAAAAGTAGGTCAGCGCCAATTCATTCCCAAAAATCTCCTTATTACCCAAAGTGGAATAAAAAAGCGACAAGCCATATTCCGGATATTTAAAGACCTGCTCCCAAGAAGTCTTTCCGATTGTTTGCTTAGACAAAGTCAAATCAAACGACTGAATTGGTCGATTAACAATCAATAAAAAATTAGAATATTCCGGCAAACTATAACCTTTATGATAGCTTGCACTCAATTTCAAATTGTCGGAAAATTTATCTTGCGAAAAAGCTCCTCCTAGAGTTAGAAAACAACATAAAAAAAATATGAAATGATTACTGTTGCTCACTTAGAGATTTTGTTAATTTTTTAGAAAATAAATATAGTAGTTATTTACTGGATTCAAGTCAAAGTACTTGACAAACTATCAAATAAAACAAGAAAAGACTCGTCGCTTAGATTACATTTCAGCTCTAAAATTCATCTTAATTTTGTAGCACATTTTAACTGAAAGAATTATGGAAATTAATATATGGTCGGACATTAGATGTCCTTTTTGCTACATTGGAAAAAGAAAATTTGAAGCTGCAATGAAGCAATTCCGAAACTCTGAAAACGTAAAAGTAACTTGGAAAAGTTTCCAATTGGATCCAAGCATAGTTACTCAACCCAACACCAATGCTATCGAACACTTGGCGCAAGCCAAACAAATGCCATTAGAACAAGCAAAAAGCATGGTAGAACACGTTGTAAATATGTCGAATGAAGAAGGATTGCAATTTGACTTCGAGAAAGCTGTTGTGGCTAATTCATTCAACGCACACCGTCTGTTGCACTTTGCAAAAAGCAAAGGACTAGGCGACCAACTAAAAGAAGCATTGTTAAAAGCGCATTTCGTAGAAGGTAAAAACATAGATAATAACGCTACATTGATTGCAATTGCGAAAGAAAACGGGCTAGACAAAAATGCAACTGAAGCCATGCTCAACTCTGACGACTTTTCTTACAATGTGAAACAAGACGAAATGGAAGCTCAAAACATAGGAGTTAGAGGTGTTCCTTTCTTTGTATTTGATAATAAATATGCCGTTTCTGGTGCTCAGCCAACAGAAGTATTTTTAGAAACCCTAAACAAAGCTTGGAGCGAATTTGAAACAGAAAAACCAGAGCTGATTGTTTCTAAAGGAGACAGTTGTGACGTTGATGGGAATTGTGATTGATCCAATATAAAAAAAGCGAAGAGATTACTCTTCGCTTTCATTTTGTTTCTTAGATTTTAGCCGTTTAGCATCTCTTAAACTTTTGCTAATCATCCATTCTATTTGGCCGTTTACACTACGAAACTCATCGTCGGCCCACTTTTCAATTTGCTTGAAAAGCTCCGGATCTATCCGCAGTGCAAAAGTTTTTTTCTTACTCATTCAATCCTTGTTTTGATCTTAGCAGTTCACTTCTAGTTTAAACTACCCGTATTCACTACTGGTATTACTTCTTTATCTCCACACAAAACTACCATCAAATTACTCACCATTGATGCTTTCTTATCATCGTCAAACTCAATAATATTATCTCGAGATAATTGTTCTAACGCATCTTCTACCATTCCAACAGCTCCTTCTACTATTTTCTTTCTCGCAGCAACAATTGCCACTGCTTGCTGACGCTTCAGCATGGCACTTGCAATTTCAGGCGCATAAGCCAAATAACCAATTCGAGCCTCCATCACCTCTATTCCTGCCATCGCCAAACGCTCCGTTATTTCATTTTCCAAGGCATCATTCACCTCATCCATTCCTGAACGTAAAGTTAGCTCAGCACGTTCATCATCAAAATTATCATATGGGTAAGATCCTGCTAACTTTCTCACTGCTGCATCTGTTTGAACTCGTACAAACTCCTCATACTTATCTACTTCAAAAGCTGCTTTAAAAGTATCACGTACCCGCCATACTGCAATTACATTAATCAAAATGGGGTTTCCAACTTTGTCATTCACCTTTACTCGTTCACTATCGAAATTCCTTGCTCGAAGTGAGATCCGTTGTTTACTGTAAAAAGGATTTGCCCAATGAAAACCATTTTCTCTTACCGTCCCTTTATAAGCTCCAAACAAAACTAAAACCTTAGAGCCATTAGGATTCACAGTGAAGAAACCCGGCGCAATGAATAAAATTACTACCAACAATCCTAAAAAAATTGGGTTCTTGAATAATGCTATTCCCAAAATCATGGTCAATAAGAAAACCCCTAAAACTGATAGTGCTACATAACCATTGGTTACTTTAACATTCTTTTCTTCTTTCATAATAATATCATTTTGATATCACAATGATAATAAAAAAATTTCAGTAATACTAATCCCCTAATTTGTTCAAAAGATCTGAGAAACCTAAGAGCATGCAATACCACTCACCCTTGCTTGACCACTTGACCAGAGTGATCCATTGGCTTTGTATTGTGTAAAAACCCAACTGAATGAAATTATGTAATAAAAAACAAGATGACGATTTCCATAAGGTACCTCCAGAAAAACTGCTTACATTTTATTGAAAATAAAATCACTTTTTTCCAGAAATTACTTTTCCGAATAGAATTCATTGAATTGGATATTGCATGCATCTTAGATTATAATCAGTAGTTTCTACAAATTTGATCTTTTGCTATTCTATTACTTTCACGACAAAAAGGTAATTTACTCTACCTATTTACTGGTATTTTTTAATTTCTAGTTCAGGTCATTATTGATACTTTTGCAGCTTCAAAAAGCATAATAACTGATGGATTATAATTTTAGAGCGATAGAAGCCAAATGGAGAACCTTTTGGCAAGAAAACAAGACGTACAAAACCGAAATAGACAATTCGAAAGAGAAATTTTATGTGCTGGACATGTTCCCTTATCCATCCGGAGCAGGACTGCACGTAGGACATCCACTCGGTTATATCGCTTCTGATATTTATGCGCGTTACAAAAAACACAAAGGATTTAATGTATTGCACCCTATGGGTTACGATGCGTTTGGTTTACCTGCTGAGCAATATGCCATTCAAACGGGGCAGCATCCTGCTATTACAACAGCAGCAAACCTTAAAAGGTACCGTGAGCAGTTGGATCAAATTGGATTTTCATACGATTGGGATAGAGAAGTGAGAACTTCTGACCCCAACTATTACAAATGGACGCAGTGGATTTTCTTACAGTTATTCCATTCGTATTACAATACAGAATTAGATAAAGCAGACGATATCAAAAACTTAGTGGCTTTATTTGAAAAAGAAGGAAATGCAGCCGCAAAAGCGCATGGCGACCAAGAGACGGTGTTTACAGCAGCAGAATGGAATGCAATGAATGAGAAAGAGCAGCAAGCCATTTTGATGAATTATCGATTGACTTACCTTTCAGATTCTTTCGTGAACTGGTGTCCTGCTTTAGGAACTGTATTGGCAAACGACGAAATCAAAGACGGTGTTTCTGAAAGAGGTGGCCACCCTGTGGAGCGTAAAAAAATGCAACAATGGAGCATGCGAATTACGGCTTATGCAGAGCGCTTATTGACCGGATTAGATCAATTAGATTGGACAGATGCAATTAAAGAAATTCAGCGCAACTGGATTGGGAAATCGGTTGGTGCTTTGGTTTCCTTTGAAATTGATCAACACAAAGAAAAGATAGATGTATTTACCACTCGCCCTGACACTATTTTTGGGGTAAGTTTTATGGTGATAGCACCAGAGCATGAGTTAGTCAATCACATTACAACAGCTGAACAAAAAGAAGCCATAGAAGCTTACCAAGTAAAAGCAGCTGCACGTTCTGAACGAGAAAGAATGGCAGATGTAAAACAAATAAGCGGTGAATTTACTGGCGCATATGCCAAGCATCCTTTTTCAGGAGAATTGATTCCGATTTGGATTGGAGATTATGTTTTGGCAAGCTACGGAACTGGTGCTGTAATGGCTGTTCCTAGTGGCGATCAGCGCGACTGGGATTTTGCTACCAAATTTAATTTACCAATTCCAGCAGTGATTGAAGGGCAAGATGTTTCTGAAGGAGCTGATGCCAACAAAGAAGGTATTATTTGCAGTTCAGATTTCTTGAACGGATTGAAAGTAAAAGACGCCATAGTAAAAGCCATTGAAGCAATGGAAGCAAAAGGAATTGGGAAAGGAAAAACCAACTACCGATTGAGAGATGCTGTTTTTAGCAGACAACGCTATTGGGGTGAACCGATTCCAATTTATTACAAGGATGGAATTGCAACGGCGATGGACGAAAGTGAATTACCATTGGAGTTACCAGAAGTAGATAAATATTTACCAACCGAAGATGGGGAGCCACCTTTGGCAAGAGCAGAAAATTGGAAAACTGCTGAAGGACATCCCATTGAAACGAACACCATGCCAGGTTGGGCAGGCTCTTCGTGGTATTTTGCACGTTATTTAGATCCAAATAATACAGGTGAGTTTGCTAGCCAAGAAACCTTGAATTATTGGAAAAATGTAGATTTATACATGGGTGGTGCGGAGCATGCTACGGGACACTTATTGTATGCTCGCTTTTGGACTAAATTCTTAAACGACAAAGGATTTTTGCCGTTTGATGAGCCGTTTAAGAAAATGATTAATCAGGGAATGATTACTGGGAATAGTAAGTTTGTTTATCGTGATAAATCAGATGGCAAATTCTACTCGAAAGGATTGATTGAAAACAAAGATGTAGCAGCAATGCATGTTGACGTTAGCATAGTTAATAACGATGCACTAGACATTGAAGCTTTTAAATCTTCCAGAGAAGAATATGCAAACGCAGAATTCATTTTAGAAGATGGAAAATATATCTGCGGTAGCGAAATTGAAAAGATGTCAAAATCTAAATTCAATGTGGTGAACCCTGATAATATTATCGAAAGCTACGGAGCCGATACCTTGCGTTTATTTGAAATGTTCTTAGGCCCATTAGAGCAATCTAAACCTTGGGATACGGACAGTATTGAAGGCGTTCATCGATTTTTGCGGAAATTCTGGCGGTTGTTCCACGATGGAGAAAATAACTTCAGCGTAACGGATGCTGAGCCAACCAAAGAAGAATTGAAAGTATTGCATAAAACCATTAAAAAAGTAGAAGACGACATTGAACGTTTTTCTTTTAATACAGTGGTCAGTGCTTTCATGATTTGCGTCAATGAGCTGAACGATTTAAAATCGAACAACAAAACCATATTGGAGCAATTGGTGATTTTAATTACTCCTTATGCTCCTCACATTGCTGAAGAGTTGTGGCAGAAATTAGGTAACAATGAAAGTGTAACCTTACAAGCATTTCCAAAATTTGAAGCCAAATATTTAGTGGAGTCTTCTCATAAATACCCTATTTCATTCAATGGAAAAATGAGGTTCATGTTAGAATTGCCATTGGATTTTTCGAAAGAAGAAATAGAGAAAACGGTAATGGAGCACGAAGAATCTCAAAAATGGCTGGATGGAAAAACACCTAAAAAGGTGATTATTGTACCGAAGAAGATTGTGAATATAGTTATCTAATGGATAATTATTAATTATGGCTTGGATTAATCAACAAGAAGCAAAAAAAAGGGCTTTTACAAATTCTGTAAAAGCCCTTTCTGTTTTTTAGTTTAACCAATCAACTAAAAATAGGAGCCATCTGTAAAAACTCCATTTTTGACAAATAGTACCTCTCCATTAGGGCTACCATTTACTAATTTTTGTAATCTACCATTAAAAGTTGCTGATACTTTATTCCCTTCGTGCTTTGTAATGTTGACTTCCCCACTATCGCTCATCCAATAAGTTGAAGACGCATCAGGAAACCAATAAATCCTAGACTTGCCTTTCATTTTAACATTGCCTGCAGGGAAGGAACCTACCATTGGATCCTGAGTAAACCAATCAATGGATAGCTGCTTTCCATTACTTTCATATTTAGCGAAATAGGAAGTATCATCCAAGTGATACATTCCAACATTACTTGTATACGAAGAATCCTCTATATCAAAACAGATTTTACGTTCTCCACAACTGACAGTTGGATTTTTAACTTCTGGAATTTCTGGCTTTACTTCATCATCCTTTTTACAAGCCATAAATGCTGCACTGATGAATACACTTAAGATTATCCTTTTCATATTTACTTGTTTTCAACAAAAGTCTACTTGTTCCTCTCTGAAGTAAATACGGTAATCAGCGTATTTCTAACTTTTATTACTACAAGATTTTTCGATTTTTTATGATTCCAATCATTACATTAAAATCAAACCCTTAATTTTATAGTGAATACTATTCATAAGTGACTTAATCGACTATAAATATCATCCACGAAATGAATTCTATAAGCATCTGGCATAAATATTGGAATACAGTTACAAAATATATAACTATGAAAAAGCTTATTGGATTTACAGCGATTTACATCTTGGGTAGTCTTGCTGGCTATACCACAGATCAGCATCAAGGTCTTTTTCAAGAAGATTTAGATAGCGCACAATTTAGAACAATAAAACATCAAACTTTCCAACCGGGAGAGAAACTTAAATATTCTGTTAATTACGGTTGGATGACCGCGGGAGAAGCTACCTTAGAAGTTAAAAAAGCTCCCCAAAAAATTAATGGTAGAGAAATTTACCACATGGTAGGCACAGGAATTAGCGTAAACACCTTTGATTGGTTCTTTAAAGTGAGAGATAAGTATGAAACTTACATGGACGCAGATGGAGTTTTTCCTTGGGTTTTTGTAAGGAGAATAAACGAGGGAGGCTACAGTAAAGCTCAAGACTATCAATTTTTTCAGCATAAAAAAATGGTGAGAAATCAAAAGGCTCAAGAATTTAATGTGCCGGTTGGAGTGCAAGACATGCTATCTGCCTTTTACTATGCAAGAACTTTAGATTTTAGTAAAGCTAAAAAAGGCGACATTTTCACCATTCCTGCATTTGTGGATGAAGAGTACTATGATTTAAAAATAAAGTATGCGGGTACTGATAAAATCAAAGTTAACAAAGGAAAATTTGATTGTATGGTATTTCATCCAGTCGTCCAAACTGGTAGAATATTCAACGACGAAGAAGATTTAACTGTCTACATTACTAATGATAAAAACAAAATTCCTGTTTTGGCAAAAGCTAAAATATTAGTCGGGTCTATCCGAATGGAGTTAGAAGACTACAGCGGATTAGCCAACCCAGTTGCCAAATTAGATTAATTGAAAAGAACCTTCAACAAAACAGTTGAAGGTTCTTTTTTGCTCCACATTACATTGTTTATAATTGCGATAAAAAAGCAACGTACTCTCACTTAAAGCCATTATTTTTGCTGAAACAAAGTGTGCGAAATGGATTCGAATAACCCTCAACAATCATCAGAATTTAGCGAAGAAATAATCAAACAGTTACAGCAATTAAAAGACAAATATGCTGTTATGGGGCAAGATTTGGGCGCCTATTTGGATGGGTTGATTTACTCCGATTATCTGACTTATTGGGACTACATTCATTTGGACACATTATTGAGTCTACAATCACCAAGAACAGCCTTTCCTGATGAAGAAATTTTCATCATGTACCATCAAATTACCGAGTTGTATTTCAAGCTTAGTTTACACGAATACAACCAGCTAGCAGAAAAAGAAAATATTGATGTAAAATTCCTGACGGCGAGAATTAGAAGAATCAATAACTATTTCAAAGCCTTGACCGCTTCTTTTGAAATCATGATTGACGGAATGGAAAAAGAGCAATTCTTAAAGTTTAGAATGGCTTTATTGCCTGCTAGCGGCTTTCAATCAGGACAATACAGAAAAATAGAAATCTGCTCTACGGATTTTAGGAATTTAGTTGACAAAGATTTTAGAGATCAATTTACCGATAGCGAATTAACTGACGAAAACATTGAAAAGATGTATGAAAACATCTATTGGTTAAAAGGAGCTACTGAATTGGCCACAGGAAAGAAAACATTGACTTTGCTGCAGTTTGAAAAGAAATACAACAAAGAATTTAAAGAACTAGCAAAAGACTTCAAGCATACCAACCTTTGGCATTTATTTCAAAAACTAACGCCCGAAGAGCAAAAAGATGAAGCATTGAGAAACGAGTTACGTTTCCTAGATGTGAACGTAAATATCAATTGGCCATTAATGCATTATAAGTCTGCAGTACGTTATTTGCATAAGGCCCCAGAAGACATTGCAGCTACTGGTGGTACGAATTGGCAAAAATACTTACCTCCTCGTTTTCAGAAACGTATTTTTTATCCAGAATTGTGGTCTGCTGAAGAGCTCGAAAATTGGGGTAAAGCCTGGGTTGAAGAAAACGTATTCTTAAAAAAAGGAAACTAGTCGATGAAAAAGAAGTTCCGCATCATTTCGCGCATTCTAACTCTTTTATTGGCAATCACTGTTGCCCTTTTTATCTATCAAAGTAGAACAGTCGATTTTGAAGAAGGGACGGTGGAAATCGCCCCATTAGACACATTACAGCCAGAACCAATCATAGAGTTTGGGTTACTAGCCGACTCGTTTGATATTGTAAGAGGAGAAGTTCAGCGAAATGAATTTTTGTCCAATATCCTGTTAAAGTACAATGTTCCATATGTGGAGATTGATGCATTGGCAAAAGCTTCGCGAGAGGTATTTGATGTTAGAAAAATTGCAGTTGGCAAACCATACACCATCCTGCAGCGCAGAGACAGTTCAGCGAAGGCAGAATACTTCATCTACCAGCCTAACGCCATAGATTATGTAATTTATCACCTAGGAGATTCTATTTCCATAAAAATGGAGCAAAAACCGGTAGAAATTGTAGAAAAAACAATGGGTGGAGTGATCAACTCATCATTATACGAAAGTTTACAAGAGAATGGAGGAAGCCCTTCACTGGCCATTGAGCTGGCCGAAGTTTATGCATGGTCTATTGACTTCTATCGCATTCAAAAAGGAGATTATTTTAAAGTCGTGTACGAAGAAAAAATGGTAGATGGCGAAGTAATCGGAATAGGGAAAGTAAAAGCCGCCCAATTTCACCACTTCAATGATGATTTTTACGGATACTTTTTCGAAACTGAGGATGGAGGAGATTATTACGATGAAAATGCAAAGAGTTTGAGAAAGGCTTTTTTAAAGTCTCCATTAAAATTTAGCCGACTAAGTTCTAGGTATACTCAACGGAGGTTTCATCCAGTACAAAAACGTTGGAAAGCGCATTTAGGAACAGACTACGCAGCACCAACGGGAACTCCAATTATGAGCACAGGAACAGGTGTGGTTATAGAATCTGCCTATTCAAGATTTAATGGAAATTATGTGAAAGTGAAACACAACAGTGTTTATACCACACAATATCTCCACATGAGTAAAAGAAATGTAAAAGTGGGTCAGCGAGTTCGTCAAGGTGATATTTTAGGTTATGTTGGAAGTACTGGTTTGGCAACAGGGCCTCACGTATGTTATCGATTTTGGAAAAACGGAAAACAAGTGGATCACTTGGCAGAAAAATTTCCACCAGCAAAACCCATCGAAGAATCGCACAAAGCTGCTTTCCTGGCATTTCAAACTGCCATGAATGCAAAATTGGTGAAAGTGCAATTAAATAAAAAGCCCAAACCAGAGCAGTTATCAGCAAGTAAATAATTTAAGATGATGGATTCAAATAATTTTCGCACTATCCTTCCCCATATTGAGTCGAAAGTTTCTATCCAACATGAAGATAAGATTGTGCTGTTTGGCTCATGTTTTTCTGAACATATCGCGGAAAGATTAGGGTTACACAAATTTCAGGTCTTAAAAAACCCATTTGGGATATTGTATCATCCCGCGGCAATCGCAAATGCGGTTCATGAAACGATAACGGAAAAAGTTTATTCAATAGAAGATTTAACTCAACACAATGAACTATTTCATAGTTGGAATCACCACAGTCAATTTTCTGGCATAGACCAAGATTTAGTATTAGATAAAATTAACATTGAGATAAAAAAGGCTCATGTACATTTAAAAAAAGCAAAATATTTAGTGGTTACATTCGGCAGTGCTTGGGCTTATCAATTAAACTCTAACCATCGTTTGGTAGCCAATTGTCATAAATATCCCAATACTCAATTTCAAAAACGACTCACCTCAGTAGACGCAATTGTTGAACAATGGAACAACTTGCTCATTAGTTTAAATCAATTTAACTCGAATTTAAACATCATTTTTACCATTAGTCCCGTACGTCACTTAAGAGATGGATTTAGAGAAAATCAATGGAGTAAAAGCGTGCTGCATATTGCTGTTCAACAATTACAACAACAGCATCACCAATTAAATTATTTTCCTGCTTACGAATTAATCATAGACGACTTAAGGGATTATCGTTTTTTTGAACAAGATATGGTTCATCCTAATTCTCTAGCTATAGACTATGTGTGGGAGCGCTTCAGCAGCACCTATTTTAGTAACACAACCATAGAACTTAATAAACAAATTATTCAATTTATCCGAGCAAGTTCTCATCGGCCTTTCCAACCAAAATCTGAAGCACATCAAAAGTTTGTAAAAAAACAGATCGCATTAATTAGTCAACTTGTACAGACTAAAAAATTCTTAGATTTTGGCTTTGAATTAGAAAAACTGCAGAGCCAACTAGTTCAGTAAAATTACTTATTGATGTAAACAGAGGAAGCTTGAACTGTAGGCATTACAATCATATCATTAATATTGACGTGTGCAGGACGTGAAACAACAAACCAAATAGTGTCAGCAATATCTTCTGCATTAAGCGGCTCAAACCCTTTGTATACTGCAGCGGCTCTTTCGGTATCTCCATGAAATCGTACTTGAGAAAACTCTGTCTCTACCAAACCTGGACTTATTAAAGTCACTTTTATTCCCTCTTTCAGCAAATCTATACGAATAGACTTAGTTAATGCTTCTACTGCATGCTTTGACGCACAATAAACATTTCCATTCGCGTAAACTTCCTTTCCTGCTATGGATCCAATGTTAACAATATGACCTTTTTTTCGTTCAATCATCAATGGAATCACACACTTCGAAACATAAAGCAACCCTTTAACATTAGTGTCAATCATCTTCTCCCAATCTTCCACATCTCCATCTTGAATTGGATCCAATCCACTTGCTAAGCCAGCATTATTGACCAGCACATCTATTTTCTTCCACTCTTCTGATAATGCATTAATGGAGTCATTTACAGACTCACGAACCCGAACATCAAAAACTAAAGTTTGCACTTTAATTCCGTACTCAGAAGTAAGTCGTTTGGATAATTCCAATAATCGACCGGCTCTTCTACCCGAAATAATAAGATTATATTCATGTTTTGCTAACTCAATTGCTGTGGCTTCTCCAATCCCTGAAGTGGCTCCAGTTATAAATGCTATTTTGGACATCTTTCTATTCTATTTTTTTGTCTTTCGAGCTAAATAATAAATGACAACTCCGACCAAAAATAGCCCTATTTTGAAAGAATAACCACTATCGATATTCCATTCTCCACCATTTGAAGAAATTTTAACAAACACCCCACTAACGATTGCAAATCCCATCATAACGAGACCTATTATTCGCAATAATTTATCTAACTCCATAATAACAAACAATATATACAACACTTCTGAATAATCAAAATAATAAAAAAAAGGATCACTATTGGCTAATCGAAAACTCTATATATAATAACATTGAAGTTGGGAAGAAATTCCTTTTGTTTTTATAAACGATATTTCACTTATCAACTATAGGGATTGGGGTAATTTTTCGCATTTTTAATGGTGGATTAAAACAAAAACACCTAATTTAGCTATTTAGAATCAATCTAAATAAATGAGCAATTTCATTCACCTATCCGAAGCAAAAAAAGGAGATTTTGTACGAATTGAATCCATTGATAATGAAAAACTTTCAGTACAATTGCTTTGTATGGGCTGTATGGTTGGCGAAATCGCACATATTGAGCAAATCGCACCTTTAGGTGATCCAATGATGATAAGCATTGACGGCTCTTTATTGAGCCTAAGAAAGTCAGATGCAAGAGAGGTAATCGTTTCACAACTGAAGAAATAAAAGTGGGTAGAAAAAACGTGGGATCAAATCAGAAAAAGAAAATTCGCTTATTACTTGTAGGAAATCCAAATGCTGGGAAAAGCTCACTATTCAATGAGTTAACAGGACTCAATCAACAAGTCGGTAATTTTCCTGGAGTGACAGTAGAAAAGAAAAGTGGAAATGCTAAAATAGCTGAACATTTATCTGCCGAAGTAATTGACCTTCCAGGAACATATAGCCTTAGCCCGAGATCCGAGGATGAGAGAGTTACCTTTGATTACCTCAATCAGAAACGACCTGATAACAAAGAGGAAATCATTGTGGTTATAGCTGACGCCAGCAATTTAAGAAGAAACCTCTTGTTATGCTCGCAATTGATTGATTTGAATTTACCCGTCATATTGGCTTTAAATATGATGGATATCGTTCAAAAAAACAAACAGTCCATTGATATAAAATACCTTTCAGAAACTTTAAGCATTCCTGTAGTACCGATGAATGCCAGGTTAGGGAAAGGGATAACCGAATTAAAAGCAAACATCACAAAATTTGCTCGCAAGGACAGACCTCCATTCATTAGTATAATCGAAGGAGAAAAGCCCATCGACAATGCGCAAAGAAGAAACCAACGAATTAGAGAAATTGTAGCCAAAGCGGTAACTGCAGAAGGCGAGATGAAAGTAAATGACTTGACTCGTAAACTTGATGCTATTCTTACTCACAAGGTATGGGGCTATGCTATTTTTCTATTTATTCTTTTTTTAATTTTTCAAGCCGTCTTCTCTTGGTCAGAGTTTCCAATGCAAATGATAGAGGAAGGCTTTTTGTTCTTCGGTAATTTTGTTGCTGAAAGCTTACCTCCTGGTGTTTTAAACGACCTACTAGTGGATGGAATCATTGCAGGCTTGGGTGGTATCATCATCTTTATTCCGCAAATTGCTGCTCTATTCGCTTTCATCTCCATTTTAGAAGATACAGGATATCTCTCAAGGATTAGTTTTATGATGGATGGACTTCTTAAAAAGTTTGGTCTAAACGGAAGGTCAATCATCCCATTGCTAAGCGGAGCCGCTTGTGCTGTACCAGCCATTATGAGTGCAAGAACAATCAGCAATAAAAAAGAGCGATTACTGACCATTTTTATCACTCCGTTAATTAGTTGTTCTGCACGAATTCCTGTTTATACCTTGATTATCGCCTTAATCATTCCGGCAGAAGCATCCCTAGGAATATTCAATTTACAGGGAATAGTCATGATGGCATTATACCTATTCGGATTCCTTGCAGCAATAGGAACATCCTTTTTTATGAAATTCTTTGTAAAAACAAATGAATCCAGTCACTTTATCATGGAGATGCCAATTTACAGAGCACCTCGTTGGAAAAATGTAGGTTACACCATTGTCAATAAGGTAAAGGTATTCTTATTTGAGGCAGGTAAAATTATTATAGCTATATCAATCATTCTTTGGATTTTATCATCATATGGCCCTGGAGACTCTTTTGAGAAAATCGATGAAAAATATGCAAGCGGTTTATTGGAACCCAACATCAATAATGAAACCATGGAAGAACAGCGAGCTAGTGCAAAACTCCAAGCTAGTTACGCAGGTCAACTAGGGAAATTTATTGAACCTGCTATAAAACCATTAGGATTTGATTGGAAAATCGGAATTTCAATTATCACTTCTTTTGCTGCTCGAGAAGTATTTGTTGGAACTATGGCAACAATATACTCAGTAGGTGATGCTGATAATACCACATCATTGAAAGATAAAATGAATCAAGCAAAAGACCCCGTTACAGGAGAAAAAATATATACTAAAGCTACAGGTTACTCACTTTTAATTTTTTATGCATTTGCATTGCAATGCATGGCCACAGTAGCAATAGTTGCCAGAGAAACAGCCTCGTGGAAATGGCCAGTAATTCAGATTATTTACATGGGCGCCTTGGCCTATTTTGCAAGCTTAATTACCTACAATTTATTTAGTTAATGACCAAACTTTCAGCTACCGAAGTACTAAAAAAGTATATTCCTGAAAGCTCTATTGCCCCATGCTTGAAGTGGATCAATGATTATCGACTTCAATTAACCATCAAGAAAAGTAGGTCCACGAAACTTGGTGATTTTCGTCCCGCTTTTAATGGCAAGCCTGCAAGAATCACTGTAAACGGGGATCTTAACAAATATGGCTTTCTAATCACATTAGTTCACGAAATAGCACATGGCGTTTGTTGGATAAAATATCAACATAAGGTAAAACCACATGGAAAAGAATGGAAAGATATCTACACTACTATGCTAGCGTTGTTTATTGGAAACAATACTTTCCCAGTGGAACTAGAACAATTCATCGTGGCTCATATTAACAACCCCAAAGCCTCTAGCTGTAGCGACATACACCTTTTAAAAGCACTGAGAGCTTATGATAAGAATCCAGTCACTTTTTTAGAAGATTTGCCTTTAGAGTCCAAATTTGAATTAGGTACGGGACGAAAATTTATCAAGAAAGAACAAAAGCGAAAAAGATTTTTATGTCTAGAAATCTCTAGCAATAGAATGTATCTGGTAAGTCCAATGGCAGAAGTAAAACCCATTGAATAACCGATCATTTTAACATTTAACCGTTTTTACTTTTTATGGAAAAGCAAGGCTATATAATTGGTAATTTAGCCACTTAAAATGAACAGAAATAATGAACAAGAATAACTATTGCGTTATTATGGCGGGCGGTATCGGAAGTCGCTTTTGGCCAATGAGCAGAACTTCATATCCCAAACAATTTATAGATATCTTAGGAACGGGAAGAACTTTAATTCAGCAAACATACGATAGATTACAACGAATTGCACCCAAAGAAAACATCTTAGTTGTCACCAACGAAGATTATAGAGAACTTGTATTACAACAGTGTGAAGGGATGAACCCTTCTCAAGTATTGTGTGAACCTACAAGAAGAAACACTGCACCATGTATTGCCTATGCTAGTTATAAAATTAAGGCACTCAATCCAGATGCCAATGTGCTTGTAGCTCCTGCTGATCATCTGATCTTAAAAGAAGATAAATTTATAGAAAGTGTTAACGTGGCATTGGACTATGTCAGCAATAATGATGCTTTACTAACTTTAGGAATCGAGCCATCGCGTCCTGATACAGGATATGGCTACATTCAGTTTGACAGCACAGACAAAAAGAGTAGGGTTAAAAAAGTGAAAACATTTACTGAAAAACCTAATATTGAATTGGCAAAACAGTTTGTTGAAAGTGGAGAATTTAGTTGGAATTCGGGAATGTTTATTTGGAGCAACAAAAGTATACTTAAAGCATTCGAAAACAATTTAAGCGAAGTAAATTCCTTATTTGTAGATGGCTTTTCTAAACTAAACACTCCTGATGAAGAAAACTTCATAAAGGATACATATGCTGTCTGCAAAAGCATTTCGATAGATTATGGAATAATGGAGAAAGCTCCAAATGTCTATGTTATATCAGCTGATATTGGTTGGTCCGACCTAGGAACGTGGGGTTCTATATATACTCATCTTAAGCACGACGAGAACTTAAATGCTACAATTGGAAAAAATGTGATGATGTATGAAAGCCAGAACTGCATTGTAAGCATGCCAAAAGAAAAATTAGTAGTTCTGCAAGGTTTGGACGGATACATTGTTGTAGAATCCAATAACACACTTCTAGTATGCAAAAAAGAAGATGAGCAAAAAATAAAAGAATTTGTAACCGATATTAGAATAGAAAAAGGAGAAAAATTCGTTTAATCTATTAAAAATAGACAAACTCTTAAAAGGAAACTTATTAGCTATAAGTTTCCTTTTTTTCTTTTAATAAATAGTGATTTTATAGATTTCTCCTTTACTACCTATCATATAACCGAAATTTCTATTTTCCACGAATTGTATTGAGTTTAACCCTTTTTCAAAATTGGAAATCCTAGTCCAATTCACTCCGTTATCCCTACTGATGTCGATTCCATTTGTACCAATTGCTACAAAAGTATTCGCGGGTCCACAGTAAGCCACACAAGATCGATATCCGCTTAACGGTGTTTGAGGATTAAGCCATGTTTTCCCTCCATCTTGCGTGTATATTGAATTCTCTACCATCATAGAATCAGGTAGTGTATAATCTCCTCCAACAGCAACACCTATGGAATCATTCTTGAAAGTAATAGAGTATATCCCTCTGGTAGGAGCACCTTGGAAGATTGGAGTCTGTATGGCGACCCAGTCTTTGTAAGGAGGCTGTGAAGTAAGTATTCGACCCTTAAAACTTAGCCCAATAAAAACACGATTGTCAGGTGTAAATGATATACTGGAACCACTCGCCGCAAAAGCGGCTTCTCCTTCTAAAGATTCAACTGGAAATTCTTCTGATAGAACGTCCCAAGTTAAGCCGTTATTTCGAGTAGACAGCATATAATGATGTCCTTCAATAGGATCCCCGTATGCTAAACCAAATCCTACAGAATTAAAATTGATTGCATCTAGAAAGAGGTCCTTGTGTGGTGACGAAAACAATTCGATCCAGTTTGTACCGCCATCGCTAGATTTATAAATTCGGCTAGGATTTCCAGAACTCATTAGTACAATTTCAGATGTGCTTTTTATAAAAACATCTCTAAAATCAAAACTATCTGCCTTTTTTGGGGGAGGGATTATCGAAAGTATTTGTCCACCATTAAGTGTTGCAACAATACTACCTTCAGCACCACTAAACCAAGCTACGGAATCATTCAAAATTGAAATTCCTCTTAAACTAGAATTTATAGGACTTTTTAGTTTAACAATTTCTAATCCAACATCTTTATCTCCAAACACAAATTCATTCACTTTGTCTAGCCTCCCGCACGAAGATATGAGAAGATATAAAAGAGAAAAACAAAGAAGTTTCATTCCTTCAAAAATTATTTAATTCAACAAAAAAAGCCGTCCAACTTAATAGTTAAACGGCTTTCAATTTACTAGATTTTTATTAATCTACTATCTTATCTGTTTTACCAGTTGAATAGTTAATTTTCAAAGCATTCGCTTTTCTTAATTCTTGTTTAACATCGGTAACAATTCCCATTTTTACATCATTATCTACTTTCATAGAAAATGTCATAAAAGGTCGTTCTGCTTCTGATGTATTCTCTCTTTCGATTTCAATAAACTGAATGATATCTCTTTTTGTGGCGAAAGCATCGTTTAATTGAATTCTTGGTTCAGTTCCAAAAGTTCCTTGAAGAGCTTTAATTGGTTCTCCAATATAGATGTAACTCACTAACGATTTACGTTCCAACTTATCAACTTCAGTTGCTTTCGGAGTTTGTATTTCAACCTTCAATGTTACTTCTCTCATTACGGTTGTCACCATAAAGAAAAATAGTAGCATAAAAACGATATCAGGCAATGAAGCCGTAGATATAGCAGGTTGTCCGTCTGATTTTTTCTTCTTAAACTTTGACATTTTATTGGTCTCCTATATTCTTTGGTTCAGCTTCAGAAATTCTTTGCGGATAAACATCTTTAACAGCATCAGCTTGAGCAGCTGCAGTTTCAGAGGTTTCTGCTAACTTTTCTAAATCAACATAACTTTTCCCAAATTTCTGCATTGCAAACTCATTTCTTACCTCGTTGTATGCACCTACTAATTCATTTTGAACCTTAATGTACATTTCATACGAAGTACCTCTATCATTCTGCAATGAGATGATTTGCTTTGAAACTGGAATGTTTCCCAATACAGGTACTTGTGTTAATTTGAATTCAGGCATATTAGGATTGTTCGCATCTCCAATTATAAATTCTTTTGCCTTCTTTCTTAATTCACTTACCAACATTGGCTCTCCTTCCACCAATAAATCGTCATTCGCATTTACCAAAACTTGAAAAACATTTCTCATTTTAACTTCTGGTGGATTCTCAATATCCTCTGGAATTGGTGGCAACTTTCTAGTTAAACCAGTATCCACATCCATGGTTGTTGTCACCAAGAAGAAAATAAGCAACAAGAATGCGATGTCTGCCATCGACCCTGCGTTAATTTCTGGTGCGTTTCTTCTAGCCATAATTATTTAACTATTATCTTGAATGAATATTGTTGCCTATTTAAAAGCTCTTGACACTTCTGCAAATACTGCTGCAGCAATTGCTCCTGCTCCAAGTATGTAAAAAGCGATTAAGCCCATACTCACTTGTTTAGATGCAGAAGGATCAGAAATAAATCCTGCGTATTCAGGTAAAATTTCATCACCACCTAATGCATAAGCAATTCCAAAAACAACAATTAGCGCAACTAATCCAATTACTGAGCTCTTTGCTCTCTTTGGATTACCTACCATATTTGCGATTGAAAAACCAAGTGCAGCTAAGGCAGCAACTACTAAAAGTGCATAGCACCAATAGATTATAGTATCTTCAGAAATACCACCCATCAAGAATACAAATCCTAGGATAGCACTAATACCTAATAATCCGTACTGTACTATTTGTAATATTTTATTTAGTCCTGCTGACATAATTTCTTATTTTTTAAGTTCGTGCTTTACTAAAAGGTCTACCAAAGAGATAGATGCATCTTCCATATCATTTACGATACTATCTACTTTCGCTACGATGTAGTTGTAAAATACTTGCAAAATCATCGCTACGATCAAACCAAATACAGTAGTCAAAAGTGCTACTTTAATACCTCCTGCAACCAAAGATGGAGAGATATCACCTGCAGCTTCAATTGCATCAAATGCCCCAATCATACCAATTACTGTTCCCATGAAACCAAGCATTGGAGCCAATGCAATAAACAATGAAATCCAAGAAACTCCTTTTTCTAATAAGCCCATTTGAACGCTACCATAAGAAACTACTGTTTTTTCAACCATTTCTACGCCTTCATGACTTCTATCTAAACCTTGGTAAAAAATAGATGCTACTGGACCTGCAGTATTTCTACATACTTCTTTTGCAGCATCAACACCACCTGAATTCAATGCATTTTCAACATTCTTCAGCAATTTATCTGTATTTGTAGTAGCCATATTCAAATAAATGATACGCTCAATTACTATCGCTAAACCTAAGATTAGACATAATAATACGATACCCATAAACTCAGGACCACCCTCGATAAACTTGGTCTTTAATATTTGGTGAAAAGATTGCTCAGCTTTTACTACTTCCGGCTCTTGAACTTCTTCTTTTACTGGTTCTTTTACCTCTTCTACTGCAGCTTCTTCAGCCATTGCAGAATCGGTTGTCATTTCTGTTGTGTCAGCTGCAGTCTCTTCTTGAGCAAATGTTTTGTTAAATGCTCCAAACGATAAAAGACCCGTTACGGCTACTAAAGCAAATAGTTTTTTCATGATTTGAATTGTTAAAATCTAGTTTAATTGACTAATTTATTATCTATTGAATTGATTAATTACTTATTAAAAAATAAAACTTCTGCGGAGAGAGGGGGATTCGAACCCCCGAAACGGTCACCCGTTTACACGCTTTCCAGGCGTGCGCCTTCAGCCACTCGGCCACCTCTCCTACTTACGTTTTAAATCAAGAACGCTTATTACAGCTCGCCAAATTACAAAAAAATCTCGTTGTCATAAAAATATTTCGAGATTATCATTTTGTTAACAAACCCACCTAAATACTAATCTCCCCTCTTATATTCTCATTCAAGAACTGTTTAATCTCAGTGTGTGATAGTGTTTCGTCTCCTAATAGAACCATCAATTTTGTAATTGCTGCCTCAAATGTCAGATCTTTTCCACTAATAACTCCAACTTTCTTTAAATGCGAACCAGTTTCATACTTTTCTTGATCCACCTTTCCGCTTATACATTGAGTAACGTTCAAAATGATTATTCTATTGTCAATAGCTTCCTTTAGAATTTGTGTCAACCATTCCTCAGTAGGAGCGTTCCCTGCACCATAAGTCTCCATAACAATGGCGCGCAATCCTTTCTGATGAAATACATTTCGAATAAAACCTTCTGTAATTCCTGGAAACATTTTCAAAAACCCAACTTCTGAGCACAAAGTGTCTTTAACAACCAACTTAGAGTTTGGGCTATAAGTTGCAATTGCTTGAAGGTTGAACTTAAGATGAACCCCTGCTTCAGCCAAATTAGGATAGTTGGGCGAAGAAAAAGCCTCAAAATTTTCTGCACTTATTTTCTTAGTTCGATTTCCTCTATATAAGGTATACTCAAAATAAATTGCTACCTCAGGAACCACTGGCACCTCTCCATAATATGAAGTAGCGACCTCTATAGCCGTGATAAGGTTTTCCTTTCCATCTGTTCGAATAGTGCCTATTGGCAATTGCGAACCAGTAAAAATAACAGGCTTATTCAACCCTTCCAACATAAAACTTAATGCTGAGGCGGAGTAAGCCATTGTATCCGAACCATGTAAAATTACAAACCCATCATAATTATTATAATTCTTCTCAATAATACGAGCCAACTTCACCCATACAGATGGGTTCATATTTGAAGAATCTATCGGGTTTTCAAATGAATAAGATTCAATTCGAATATCAAACTTTTTTAATTCAGGAACCTCTGCAAACAGTTGTTTAAAGTTGAACGGCTTCAATAACCCGGAACTTGGGTCGTTAATCATACCTATTGTCCCTCCAGTATAGATTAATAAGACCGAACGTTGATCACTCATTTCCCAAATATTTTAATTGAATTTTCAGTTGTTATAGCAGCAACCTCCTCTATTGAAAGATGTAATAATTCTGCCACTTTTTCTGCCACATTTAATAAATAAGCACTTTCATTTCTTTTACCTCTATATGGAGAAGGAGCCAAATAAGGAGAATCCGTTTCTAAAACCAAATGATTTATACTCAATTGTTCTACCACTTTATCCAAACCAGCCTTTTTGAAAGTAACTACACCTCCAATTCCTAGATAAAAATCTTCATAGCCAATGATATGCTTTGCTTGTTCTATATTACCTGTAAAACAATGAAAAATCCCCTTTAGATTATCATCATTTACTTCATCCAAAATCGCAAGAATTTCATCGAAAGCCTCTCTACAATGTATGACAATTGGCAAGTTTAATTCTTTAGCCCATTCAATTTGTTTTCGAAAAGCAAATTCCTGCTGGGATAAAAAGGTTTTATCCCAATATAAATCGATTCCTATTTCTCCAACAGCACAAAACGAATGATCAGCTAATTGTTGCTTTATTATATTCAACTCATTCTCGACATTGGCGTCAACAGAACAGGGGTGAAGACCCATCATTGGAAAACAATGATTTGGATACTTTTCAACAAGCTGCATCATTCCTTCAATTGAACTATTATCTATGTTAGGCATAAAAAGTCTGTGGACTCCTTTAGCAACTGCTCTTTCAATCATTTGAATTCGATCATCCGCAAATTTATCTGAATACAAGTGGGTATGAGTGTCCGTTAAAATCATGTGAACAAATTTAGCGTTTTGATAAAGATTGAGTCCATCAAAACAGAATAAATAATTTAACTTGGCACTTTCAAAGATGGCAGAAAAAACCAAAATATTAATCATCCGCTTCAGCTCTATTGGAGATATTGTCTTGACAACGCCAGTAATTCGCTGCTTAAAGCAGCAAATTGAAGGAGAAGTAGAGGTACACTACATCACTAAACAAGCGTATGCTGCAATTTTAGAGTCTAATCCTTATATTGACAAAGTATATAGCATTAAGAAAAAGGTATCTGAAGTTGCTAGTGATTTGAGAAAAGAAAAATACAATTTCATTATCGATCTTCATAAGAACATCCGCTCATCAAGAGTAAAGTCCAGCATTTCAGGTAAATCGTTCTCTTTCGATAAATTAAACTATGAAAAATGGATGATGGTAAATTTTAAAAAAAATCTTTTACCAGACATCCATATTGTTGATCGATATTTAGCCAGTGTAAAAAGCCTTGGTATAAAAAACGATGATAAAGGATTAGACTATTTTATCCCTAATGAGGAAAAAATTAATGTATCGGACTTGCCGATCAATTTTCAACAAGGATATATTGCATTCGCTATAGGAGGGCAACACGCCACAAAATGCTTACCTGTCGATAAGATCATCGATATCTGTCGAAAAGTGGAGCTTCCTATTGTATTATTAGGTGGAAAGAACGATCAGCGAGTCGCTAAGTTCATAGAAGATAAATTGGATCAAAAAATTCTTAACGGTTGTGGAATTTTTAGTCTCCACCAGTCGGCATCCTTAGTAGAGCAAGCTTCTTTGATCATCACCCACGATACCGGATTAATGCATATAGCTGCTGCATTTAAGAAGAAAATTGTATCAATTTGGGGAAACACAATACCAGAGTTTGGCATGTACCCTTACCTACCATCGGCGCTTAAGCATTATAGCCAGATGATTCAAGTTGACCAGCTATCTTGCAGGCCCTGCTCAAAAATTGGTTTTGAACAATGCCCAAAGGGTCATTTCAAATGCATGAAACTAATAGATGAAGATACCGTTGTTGAGCATGTTTACGACTTACTCAAACTGGATTAAACTATTTTTCTGAATGCTCTATAGTTGCAGGTACGAAAAGCGCTTTTAATTCAGTCGCCTTTTCCGGATCCATTTTTCCTGCTAAAATCAAACTAAGTTGTTTTCTACGAAGAGCTGCATCGTATCGCTTTTTCTCTAATTCAGTTTCTGGTATGAGTTCAGGCACCTCAATTGGACTACCATTTTGATCAACTGCAACAAACGTATATATCGCTTCATTACTTTTTACCTTTTTTCTGCTCAACCCACTTTCTACCCAAACATCCAAGAATACTTCCATAGACGAAGTGAAAGCTCTACTGACTTTGGCCTCAATAGTAACTACTTCCCCTAATTTTATGGGCTGATTAAAAGAAACTGAATTAACAGATGCAGTCACTACCACACGATTACAGTGACGTTGGGCAGAAATTCCTGCAGTAATATCCATCCAATTGAGCAACTGTCCCCCCATTAGATTCCCTAAGGTATTTGTATCGTTAGGTAGAACAATTTTTGATGTTTGTGCGAATGTATCTTTTGAAAAACGACCTTTCATACTTCCTAATTTTTGGAAGGCAAAGGTACATATAGTAAGCTTAAAAAGCAGCGGTTAGCATGGACTACTTTTCCAACAACCAGGCAGAAGTATTCTCTGTATTTTTCACTTCGTCCAACATGGCAACGGCTTCCTCTCGAGTCTTGAAGCTTGAATAACTAACCGTGTGCAAATTTTTAAATGTCCCTACCATTCTAGCTGCATACCCTTTTTTTTGCAGCCTCTTGTAGAGCTTCTCGGCATTTTCTTCACTTGAAAAACAACCACCTACCACATGATAACGGAGTTCATCCTCCTCCAATAGAGCAACATTACTTTTTTCATTACTCAATACTTTCTCGCTTACTTCGGTCGATAACTTCCAATTAAAATCATCTTCGAAATCTTGATCTACTACCCTTTCGACTGGCTGATAAGTGTATGTAGGAGTAGCATATTTCAAACCCAATGAAGCATAGGAAACTGGTGAATCATTATTAATTTGATATTTATACGACATGTAACCAATTCCCATAAATATGAAAACAGAGGCTGCAGCCGCCCAGTAAAATCCAAATCGCTTCTTATTTTCCTCTTCAGTAGGGGCTTTAACTACTACTAATCGCTCTTTAATTTCTTTTTGGATACGTTCTTCTAATGCAGGTCTTTCTAACGGAATAGCCTTAAAATTGGACATCCCAAAAGTGTCTAACAAATAGTTGGTTCCATAATCAGGTAAAAACTGAAGGTTTTTTTCTACATCAAGATACAACATCCCAATTTTCTCCAATTTCACTTTCTCTCCTCGGCCCAATGAAGCAACAGTTGCATTCACGAACTCATCAATTGCTTTTCTTGCTTCAATAAATGAGACATTATGCTGGTTTGCCAAGTAATTAGCCAGCAATCCGTCATTAACGGTCAAATTTCTGTTGAATGAAATTCTTTTAGATGGCGGCGAAAAAGTATTCTGCACTGATTGGATTCTTGCACCAGAATAATTGGTGACAAATCCACCAAAATCAGGTATTATCACACAATCAAATTGATATAACAATTCAGAAATACTTTGTTCTATATGGCCTTTGTTCATAAATACGAAAGTAAAAAAAATACTTAAAATTTGACTATAAAATTTGATTTAAATCTTCAGGAGAATCAATGGAAATTGATTCTGTCTCGGTTATTGCGATCTTAATTTTATACCCATTCTCAATCCATCTTAGCTGCTCTAAACCTTCAGCTAGCTCTAATCTTGATGGACTAATTTTAGTAATTTCATTTAATACTTCACACCTATAAGCATACAAACCAATGTGTTTATAGTAGTTAAACTTTTCTATCCAATCTTTTTGATCGACACCTCGCTGATAGGGTAAAACAGCTCTGCTAAAATAGATAGCAAAATCATTTTCATCAATAAGCACCTTTGGTTTATTCGGATTAAACAGTTCTTCAGTATTCTCAATTAACTTGACCAGTGTAGCGATTTCAGTATTCTCATCACTAAAAGCTCTAATCACTTGATTAATCTGCTCTGGGTCTATAAATGGCTCATCTCCTTGTATATTAACTACAATATCAAAAGTTCCATCACAGTTATCAATCGCTTCTTTACACCTATCTGTTCCGCTTTGGTGTTCTTCTGAAGTCATAACCACCTCACCCCCAAAAGCCAAAACCGCATCAAAAATACGTTGATCATCTGTAGCTACAATTACTTTCGTTAAAGTCCCTACTTGTTTTGCTTGCTCATAAACTCGCTGAATCATGGATTTTCCTTGAATTTCAACCAATGGCTTACCTGGGAATCTTGTTGAACCGTACCTTGCAGGTATCACACCAATTGCAGTTTTATTCATAAATTTCAATTTTATGTTTACATGAATACTTTCATTCTCAAATTTTTAGTAGCTTACAACCTCTAAATTCAAATCTGTAGAAACATTTAGCAAATTAAAAAAAATTACCCGAACGAATGCCTAACGATGAATTGAAATATAAAGTTGCTGTTACATTCTTAAGTGGAATTGGAGCTATCAATGCAAAAAAACTCATCGCCTATTGTGGGGGAGCTGAGGCAGTTTTTAAGGAAAGTAAAAAAGCATTGTACAAAATACCAGGTCTTGGCGAGAAATTAGTCAATGCCATCAAGGATTCAGATGCCATTAAACAAGCGGAAGAGGAGATCCGTTTTATGGAGGAGAATGATATCGAAGCTTTATATTTCTTGGATAAAGATTACCCAAGGAGATTAATTCACTGCGAAGACAGCCCCGTGATTCTATACACCAAAGGCAAAGTAGACTTTAATCGAGAAAAAGTAATCAGTATAATCGGAACCCGAAAAGCAACCATCAATGGAAAAGCGTTTACTGAAAAACTAATAGAAGAATTAGCTCCACACAAGCCTCTTATTATTAGTGGACTTGCATACGGAATAGACATCACAGCGCATAAAGCAGCATTAAACAATCACTTACAAACGGTGGGAATTTTAGCTCACGGATTGGACAAAATTTATCCCACAGCGCACCATAATGTTGCGCAAAAAATGATGCAAAATGGAGGCATTGCAAGTGATTATAGGCATGGTGGACCTATTTTTAATAAACAATTTGCAGAAAGAAATAGGATTGTAGCAGGCTTATCAGACGTTACTGTAGTTGTAGAATCGGCTGAGAAAGGTGGGTCATTAATCACTGCAGAATTAGCCAACGGATACAATAGAGATGTTTTTGCAGTACCAGGCAGAATAAATGATGAGCACTCAATGGGGTGCAATAAGTTAATAAAAGCCAATAAGGCCGCACTAATTGAATCGGTAAAAGACATTGAATATATAATGGGATGGCAAATAGAAGAAAACCGTCCGAACCAACAAACCATTTTATTTCAAGAACTAAATGAACCAGAAACTGTTATTGTAAATATTTTGAAAGAAGGGCCTGAAATAGTAGATCTTATCAGTACAAAAGCTGAGTTTCCTATGAGTAAAACGACAACAACGCTTCTGAATCTTGAATTCAAGGGAGTTGTAAAGTCATTACCAGGAAAAATATATCAGTTGATTTAAAAGACTTGGAGATAAAGAACAAGCTAGGTATAGCTACGTAAAGGTACAATTAGCACTTCCAATTGAAATTTTCTACATTTGATTTTTAAAACCCGTTTAAACGCAATAAATTAATTTAATGAGCACAAGCCAAACTCACAAAAAAGCAATTGATGCATTCGTACAAAATGTATCGGCTAAGAATCCTCATGAACCAGAGTTCATGCAAGCGGTTCACGAAGTAGCGGAAACTGTTATTCCATTTATAGAAAGCAATCCGAAATACAAACAAGGTAACCTATTAGAGCGCATGGTAGAAGCCGAACGTGTTTTAATGTTTAGGGTTCCATGGTTGGACGATAAAGGGGAAATACAAGTCAATAGAGGCTTTAGAATCGAAATGAATAGTGCCATTGGCCCTTACAAAGGTGGATTGAGATTCCACCCATCCGTTAATCTAAGCGTTTTAAAATTCTTAGCCTTCGAGCAGGTTTTTAAAAATAGTTTAACAACGCTACCTATGGGTGGTGGTAAAGGAGGCTCTGATTTTGACCCAAAAGGCAAGTCGGACAATGAAGTTATGAAATTCTGCCAAAGTTTTATGACCGAATTATGTCGTCACATTGGACCAAATACTGATGTACCAGCAGGTGACATTGGTGTTGGCGGACGTGAAATTGGATACATGTTTGGTCAATACAAAAGGATACGAAATGAATTCACAGGAGTACTGACAGGAAAAGGGCTTTCGTATGGAGGCTCTCTAATTCGTCCTGAAGCTACAGGATATGGATGCGTCTACTTTTTACAAGAAATGCTTAGCTCAAGAGGTGAAGATTTGCAAGGAAAAGTAGTAACTATTTCTGGGTCCGGAAATGTGGCACAATATGCGTGTGAAAAAGCAACACAATTGGGAGCTAAAGTGGTAACCATGTCTGACTCCTCAGGGTATATTTATGACCAAGATGGCATTAATGCTGAGAAATTAGCGTTCATCATGGAATTGAAAAACGTAAAAAGAGGTAGAATTCAAGAATATGCCGATAAGTATGGTGTAGATTTTATCGCTGGAAAACGACCATGGGGGACTAAATGCGACGTTGCTTTACCTTGTGCCACTCAAAATGAGCTCAACGACAAAGAAGCTGCTGAATTGGTTAAGAATGGTTGTATTGCCGTAGCAGAGGGTGCTAATATGCCATGTACTCCCGAAGCGGTAGAGAAATTTCATAAAGCAAAAATATTCTTTGCCCCAGGTAAAGCTTCTAATGCGGGTGGTGTAGCGACATCTGGCCTAGAGATGAGCCAAAACTCATTGAGATACAATTGGACTTCCGAAGAAGTAGATGAAAAATTACACAACATCATGAAAGACATTCATCAACAGTGTGTAAAATACGGTTGTGATGAAAAGGGATTTGTAGACTATGTAAAAGGTGCAAATATTGCGGGTTTTGTAAAAGTTGCCGATGCCATGATAGCTCAAGGAGCAGTATAAAGACCAACAAAAAACAAGATTAAAAAATCGCCAATTCAAGAATTTGAGTTGGCGATTTTTATTGTATAATTTTGGAACGCACGTAAAACAAAAAACATGTACGGAAAAATACAACAATACTTAGAAACCGAATTAGAGAATATAAAAGAAGCAGGTCTATTTAAGAAAGAACGAATAATCGCTTCACCTCAGGACGCTGTAATTAAGCTTACTAGTGGAGAAGAAGTTATTAATTTCTGCGCTAACAACTATTTGGGGTTATCTTCTCACCCCAAAGTAATCGAAGCGGCAAAAAACACTTTAGACACGCATGGTTTTGGAATGTCATCAGTTCGATTTATTTGTGGAACTCAGGATATACATAAAGAATTAGAGGCTCGTATTGCAAAGTTCTGTGGAACTGAAGATACTATTTTATATGCCGCGGCATTTGATGCCAATGGAGGTGTTTTTGAACCACTACTTGGACCAGAAGATGCAATTATTTCAGACTCATTGAATCATGCTTCAATTATAGATGGAGTTCGATTGTGTAAAGCCGCAAGGTATCGTTATGAAAATAACAATATGGCTGATTTAGAAGAACAATTAAAGAAAGCACAAGAGCAACGCTTCCGTATTATTGTTACTGACGGGGTATTCTCAATGGATGGATACGTAGCTCAATTGGATAAAATTTGTGACTTAGCCGATAAATATGATGCTTTGGTAATGGTAGATGATTGCCACTCACATGGTTTTATTGGTAAGACAGGAAGAGGAACTGCCGAATTTAGAAATGTGCTAGGTAGAATCGATATCATCACAGGAACTTTAGGAAAAGCTTTAGGTGGTGCAATGGGGGGCTTCACAACTGGGAAAAAAGAAATTATTGAAATGCTTCGTCAACGTTCAAGACCTTATTTATTCTCAAACTCTTTAGCTCCTTCTATCGTTGGAGCTTCCATTGCTGTTTTTGATATTTTGGAAGAAACCACTTCTTTTAGAGACAAATTGATGGACAATGTAGACTATTTTAAAGCTGGTGTAAAAGCAGCAGGATTTGACTATAAGGATGGCGAATCTGCAATCGTTCCTATCATGCTCTATGACGCAAAATTATCACAAGTTTTTGCAGACAAATTACTAGAAAATGGAATTTATGTTATTGGATTCTTCTATCCAGTAGTGCCAAAAGGACAAGCTCGAATTCGAGTACAACTATCAGCTGCACATGAAAAAGAACATTTAGACAAAGCAATTTCAGCTTTCACAAAAGTAGGAAAGGAATTAGGCGTAATTAAATAGACATAAAAAGGAGGAAGCTTGAAGCTTCCTCCTTTTTTATGTTATTGATCTGTTAATGTTTTCATAAAAGCAATAATATTTTCTTCTTCCTCTTCGGTCAGGTTCAGAGCATCAGCTGGTAGGGTTTGATGCTCCAATTTGATTCCTATTCCGTCACCACCACCCAAATCATAAAACTCCATTACTTGCTCCAAAGTTTGAAAAGCTCCATTATGCATATATGGCGCTGTTAAAGCAATGTTTCTGATCGTAGGGGTTTTAAAAAAGTGCTTTCTTTCTTCCGTTTTAAAAATATTATATCTCCCCAAATCATCATCTATAATTGCATTTGAAGTAGCATATTTCTCAGGCACACCAAGTAACTCTATTTCTGATTCAGAAAAATTGGGTGGAACAGTTCCATTAAACAAAGGTGGAAAATGACATGTGGCACATTGAGCTTTCCCCATGAACAAATTAAATCCATTAATTTCTTTTGCTGATAGCATTTCTTTTTTTCCGGAAATAGATAAATCAAATTTTGAGTTAAAAGGAGATAGACTTCTAATGTATGCTGCAATTGCATTTCTAATCGATAAGTCAGTAGGCTCTGAACCGTAAACAGTGAGAAAATGAGAGATATAAATAGAATCACCTTTTACCGTTTGGACCAAATCATCTATAGAAGAATGAAATTCAGTTTTATTGAGGATCACATCAACGATTTGACCTTCTAAACTTCCAGTTCTCGCATCATAAAAAAATGCCTTTTGGAGACCCGCATACTTCATAGTAGGGCTATTTCGAGTTTGGTTTTTAGAAATAGCCAACCCATCTGTAAATGCAATTTCACTTTGATGACAACTACTGCAACTTAAACTACCATCAATTGAAAATGTACTATCGTTAAATAGCTTTTTACCTAAAGAGATTTTCTCCTTGGAAATCTCAGACCATATCTTATCTGAGAAATAACCAAGATTGAATGTAGCAGAATCAAATAAAGATGGAGCAGAATTAGAGATCGCTAACTCAAACGGAAACTCAACGTCCCATTCTTTCACTGTTTGATTCCACAATTCAAACTGCCGGTTGGTATGCTTTTGAATAAATCGATATCGATCAAACAAATCAAAATCAGCCTTCATAATTTTACTACTTGTGTCAAATTCGGCTACCCACTTGGTATATAACTCATTCTTATTAAAATCGGACTCATACCACGATAAGTAGGTTTTTAGTTCTTGATAAATTATAGAAGACTCTACAAGAGACTGTCCTAATACTGGAGAATCAAATCCAGATATGCCTGTGGTTGAAATTCTAATAATCTCATCCCTAAGTAGCCATAAAAAATGATACTTTTTAAGATAATCAAGAGAAGTATTCGCCTGAATCAAACGAAGCCGATTCTTTAAAAATCTTGTTTGTTTGGAAACTTCTATCCAATCAATAGAATCTGAGAATAGAACCTCTTCTAGAACCTGAAAGCCCATTGGAGAAATCCTCTTAATATTTGTTGCATCTTCTTCTACTATCTTCAAAATATGAGGTTGAAAAAGTGTCTTGTAATGCTGATTGTCGGTAAAAGACAAAATGGGTTCTACCTTTTTTACTGCGATTCTGGCATTGATAAAACTCATTTGTGCCTTCGATAAAGTAACTGAGTCATTCACTGTTTTCAAAAAATAATTCGCGCTATCCAACTGGGTGATTAGATACTGTTCTAATCTTTCATTTGGAGTTACCGCTTTTGTATCCTCTTTCTTATTGCAGGCTATTAACAACAAAGAAAGGCTTATTAAAAAATAAGCCCTTCTTGCAATAGTTTTATAATCACTATGAATCATAATCTTTCTATTTATCTAGCTAATCCTTTTACTATATAAAGTACACTTCCTTCCTTTGCACTATTAGCAACATCAGAATTAGCCAATGGGTCTGTATATGCAGTGCCATCTTTTTTCTCCCAACCGTGATTCTGGGTTATCATTAAAAATGTTTGATCAATACCAACAGTTTCAGAAATATCTATCATTCCTGTAATTTCCCAAGTTGAGGTCGCAACACCATAACCCAACGTTTCTGCTTTCACCTGGTCACATTCCATCACCGTTTTAATTTCACCTGTATTTAAATTATACTGATACAATCTAGCAAAATGTGTCTTATCTGCATTATCTGGATATCCATTTGGATCTTCTTGGATATAGGCATAATTCTCAGTTACAACAATATTATCAGGAGAGTGAAACATTTTTGCCTTACCATTAACCTTATCGCCATCAAGTACACAAGTAATTTTACCACCTTTTGTTGGATCACTATCATTTAGTTCAAGCTTATACACTCTTCCATAAATGGTTCCTTTCCCGATTAAATCATTACTTTTTCTGCCAGTCACTGCAAAGTATATCTCTCTTTGAGCTTCAGCATTACCCCTTCTCCAATCAATATCTTCTAACCTTGAAAAGCCCATTACTCCCTTTTGTTTGGCTTCAGCATCTAATAGATTAAGGTCTTTCTCTAAGAGCTCTACAAACTCCATGTCATATGAAGTTCCTTCCACCATATCCATTTCATAGTTAATATTAGAAGAAGTCACTTTTAGTCCATAAAGTTTTCCACCGTTCAGGTCTCCTCTATTTCCAACATACATTCCCAGCTGACCTGAAGGAACCGTATTGTCTGCATGATCGTCACCAATAAAAACAACAGTTTTATCAGGATAAGCATCTTTACCAATAACAACTGCATTTTCTGTAGACCACTCGCCCATAGCGTTTAACATTTCTGGGGAGGAAGCATTACCGGAACTTTTAAAAGGATCTAACACAAATACACCATTGGAAGACCCACCCCATTCTCCACCAGAAAGATAAAGTGGTCCGAACCCATGCTCATTTGGCGTAATAAGCGAACCTGAGCACTGTGCAGTATTTGATGTAGCCACTGCATTTAATATATATTCTCCTGCTATCGGCTTGAATGTTTTGTCAAGTGATATTCTGGCAATGGAATAATCGGCTTCTATATTATTGATTAAAGTGAATGTCCCATCAGCATTTCTAATTAACCCTGCTCCATCGGCCATAGAGCCATAAATAAAGTTGGGAGTATTTAATAACTTATCCTCAGAAGACAATAGCGGATATACTTTAACAGCTGAAAATTCTGGTGACAGCTTCATTAAAGATGGTGTAACAGAATGACTTTTTAACTCGATTGGATTCCCAGCTACTACTGGTTCTTCTTTGTCGTCCTCTTTGCAGCCGTAAAAAGTTAGGACTAAAGCAGAAAGAGCAATTCCTTTAATTAATTTCATTTTAGTTTGGTTTTACAATTATTGATTGAACATCAAAACTATAAACACAATACTTCTTTCAACCACATTTGATTTTATAGTTATTTTAAGAAAGTTTTAACTATCATGATCAATAAGAACAAACATAAGAGACTTGCTTTTAGCATAATGATTTAGAATCTACATTAAAGCTAATGAGTATTAATTGTTATATTAAAATTAACCATTTGTTTTTATCAAGTATTTGTAACTTTTATGTTACGTCACAAAAAAAGGGCCGGTCCATTAAATGAACCAGCCCTTTAGTATTTCATATTTCCTTTATTAGAAAAACTTCGATCTATTGTCTTTTATTGTTGCTTTAGCTTTTAGAGCTTCAATACCTTGTCTATTTGAGACTCTAGTAGCATACCCTCTTTCAACTGAACTCCTCATCGATCTAACATCAGCTTCACCAGGCTCATTAACTGCAGTAACCTGCACCATAAACACCCCATTCTTACCTTTAATTGGAGTAGCGGTCATCTGACCTTGCTGCAACGTAGTGATTTTGGCGACAACAACTGGCTCATTTCCTGCGCCGGCTATATTTCCACTTTCAAAAGTAACATTGGTAGCTTCTTGTACCTGAACTCCTACTTTACCAGCAGCTTCTGTTAAGTTTTGAGAACCTTTCATTTCTGCTATGAATTTCTCTGCTTTCTTGTCTCTTTTTGCTTCGTACTCCACTCTAGCTCTCACCTTTTCAAAAGGAGCTACTCCCTTCTCATTGACTTCAACTAGTTTGGCTACCACATAAGCATCTTTTACATCAAATGGCTCGGAAATAGCCCCTTCTTCTGCTTCATTTGCCCAATTTACAACATTCCTAGATCCTTCAATACCTCTAACCTCTCTGTCATTAAGACCTATAATACCCGCTCTTCTCAACATATTGTCTGCATTAATAACATCATTCCATTGCTCAGATGAAGTGTTAATAGAAAAAGCGTTAGCCTTTTGGAATACATTTGCATAAGTTTCTTTTCCAGGCTCAGCAGAACGACTAAGTACACCCACTTTTATCTTTTTAACCTCTGCCGTTTTATCCGTCACTTCAATTAAATGAACACCGAATTGGGTTTCAACTTTCTGAACCTTTCCAACTGGAGAATTGAAGGCTGCTTCATCAAATGGCTTTACCATCATTCCTTCTGTAAACCATCCTAAATCGCCACCCTTTGCACCAGAACCAACATCATCAGAACTGTTAATAGCTAAAGTATCAAAAGGAGTACCTGCATTAAGAACAGTTAATAAACTATCAGCGATCACTCTCGCTTCTTCGATAGTTCTATCTTGTAAACCAACTAAGATATGTCTTGCTTTCACAGAGTCTGCACCTACTTTAATATCCAACAATTTTTGAATCCTTGTAGCATCATCCCTTTCAAAAGGAGGGGTTACATAACCAGGCTCTTGAGTAAATAAATTAGTATCAATATCTACAGGCACTGTTTTCATTGAATAATATCTTGGGTCATACCCATTATCAGAATTATTCATTAAAAATAATGAGTCATTTTTAGTATTCTTAAATTCATGATACATGTCATTCGCCCACTTTCTTACCAACTCTTCATCTTGCTCAGATGGCTGTATATTAAAAGTAATGTACTCGATTTTTTTAGATGCCTCTTGCTTATATTCATCCTTGTGATCATTGTAATAATCCTTCAACTCGTTTTCAGTAAGCACAATAGACGTATCACTCAATTCATTATAACGCTTTAGTACATATTTAATACTGTAATTTTTATTAGCTGCGATATGCTTTGATTTTGCAGCATCAGCAGTAACATACAATCCCTTTGTAACTAAAGTATTGTATTTCTCCAATTCTCGATCCTTTTTCAACGCTTGTTCAAACTGAATCCATTGCCCCTTTACTTCAGGGTTTTGATCCAACGTCTGAATAAATCGAACAACATCTGTTGGATTAAATTGTCCTGTTTCGGGATTGGTAAAGGATTGACGAACTTGAGGGTGCGGATTATTCCCTTGCACCATATCAAACAACTCTTTGGTAGTTACTTCAAGTCCCAACTGATCAAACTCTTTTGTCAATACAATTTGATTGACCATTTGGTCATAAACCTGTTGCCTAATTGCATCTCTTGTATTTTCGTCAATTTGTTCTTCAGGTTGATTTTTTTGATAGTTCTCTGTAGCTATCTGTACCTGATTTTGGAACTCTTGAGCCGAAACATTAACTCCGTCTACTACTGCAACATTTCTTGTTTGATCAAAAACTGATGCTCCTGAACCAAACAAATCACTCAATACGAAAGCAACGATTGCTCCTCCGATAAGTATTAAAACGAGAGTTGATTGCTCTCTAATTTTTCCAATTACTGCCATTTCTTAACGTTAAAAAATTATGGGATGCGAATATACGATTGATTATGGAATTTATAAAAAGAAATTAATCCTCACTTTTCGCAGTTTCTAATCGAATTAACTCAATCCGATTATCACTGACTTTCAGTACAGTTAACTCATAATTATCAATTCTACATTTGGTATCTGCTTTAGGTATACTTTCGTAATGAGAGATGATTAAACCAGCCAAAGTTTCGTAATTATCCGCTTCAGGTAAATTTAATTTATAGGCATCATTCAAATAATCGATTTCTAAGCGAGCAGAGAATAAATATTCTGTTTCTGAGATAACCTCTTCAATCAGTTCTTCTTTATCATGCTCATCTTCGATCTCTCCAAAAATTTCTTCAATTACATCTTCAATGGTTAGTATTCCAGAAGTCCCTCCAAATTCATCCACCACCACTGCCACACTCTTCCGTTGTTTAATAAATAACTCCAGAATCTCATTAGCAGACATCGATTGTGGAATAATCAAAACTGGTAATAAGATTGACTTTATTGAGTCAGGTCGTTTAAACAATTCAAAAGAATGCACATACCCAATGATATTATCAATATTGTCTCTATAGATCAAAATCTTAGAATAACCTGACTCTATAAAAGTTTCTCTTAATACCTCCATCGATTCATTTACCTCAAGGGCTGTAATTTCAGTCCTCGGTATCATGCATTCTCGAGCCTTAACCTTGGAAAAATCCAATGCATTTTGGAAGATTTGAATTTCATGATCCATCTCGTCTTGTTCCAAATCATTTCTTTCCGTTGCGTCTCTTAGATAGTGCTCCAAATCAATTCTTCCAAAATTCAAATCTTCAGTAACATTTTCCATCCTAAAGACATACTTTAATATAAATTCAGACAAACCAATAATTAGAAACATTGGTATTAAAAGAATATAATACAGCAGACCTATAGGAATTGCGAAGAAACGAAGTATGGAGTTTGGATTAATTCTAAATACAGCTTTTGGTAAAAACTCTGCGGTAATTAAAATAATAAGCGTAGATATAATGGTCTGAACCAACAAAATAACGCTTTCACTCTTAACATAAATTGCAATAACCGGCTCTAATATTTGAGCCATAAAAATACCATAAACCACTAATGCAATATTATTGCCTACTAACATTGCACCGATAAAACGTGATGGGTGTTTTAAAAATTTTGATAAAATGGCAGATAAGACATCCCCTTGTTTGGTGTCTAACTCTATTTTAAATTTATTTGCGGTTACAAACGCTATCTCCATTCCTGAAAAGAATGCCGACAACAATAAAGTAAGAAATATAATTCCCCAGACGTAACTATCCATGTTGGTTGTTGAAGCTATTCAAATATAGCAATTATTGTTCGGAATTAGATTTGTTGTTTTCTTGAGAATTAAAGAACACTCGTTGTCTTTTTCTCAAAAAATAAAAGATGATTGAAACTACACAGAATACATAAAAGTATGCGGCATCTTCCATGGTACTCGTAAAAGTTTTATAGATGGCTATAACTAAAGTCACCGCGGCTAACATTAACCACATCTTCTCTAAAAAGTTAATTATCTTCAGCATCGTCTAAACTAATTATTCCTCTAATTTTTTTAATTCTATATTCTGAAAAATCCTCATTTGATATCAAGCCATCTCCTTCAATTATCTCATCTTGAGTAGTTATCTTAACATATTTCTCAGTGTAGATGGAACCTTCTTTACTATCCCAAAACAGCTCTTCTGTATTTAAAATCTCTCCTTTTTCGTTGATTACTTTAACATTCCCTTTGGCTTCCATTAATCCTACTTTAGGAAGATTCTTACCATAATCAGCTTTTATACTCGATGTCACATTCATTAAAGAATCATATGTCTCAACATACAAACCTTCATTCATAACTGTATACTCCTCTTCATTTGCATATCGCTCCATCAAAGGAGCTGTAAGTAGAGCCGCAACCTCTCCGTTTTGGCTATAATACATTTTAACATCCTTCCTGATCTCTATCGGAAGACCATCCATCTCTGTATATGCAGCTACATCATCGATGTTGTTTTTACAACCAGCAAACATCCCGATGGCGAATACCATCGGGATAATAATATGCAAAACTTTTAGGTTATTTTTCACTTAGAATTTAGCCGTTGTAGTAGCGTTAATCCAACATCCAATTTCAATTGAGTCTCCTTCTTTAACACCTATAAAAAAGCATTCTTCTTTATTTGGCGTGTATTTACTGTAGGTCGCAATTTTACTATTTGCTGTTTGAGCTAAACTTGGATCTACAGATTTTGCTTTGGCATAAGTCTCTATTGCTAACCAATAAACCGCCTTTTGTTTACAAGCATCTCCTTCTCCGCAAGAAGTACTAGAAGCATACATATCTCCAATAATAATATAAGGTAAACCAAATCCACTTCTTGCGTTTGCAGCTTTTAAAGCCATTGATCTTGCTTGTGCATATTGTCCCATACTAGAATAGGTTTGAGCCAATTCAATATAGTAATCTGCATTTTTATTCTGATCTGTAGACAACTCCAATGCTTGATTGAAAAACTTCAACGCATCATTGTATTGTTTTCCTTTCAAAGACATAATACCCATTTTCTCTGCAGAAACAGCATTAGGATTTGTTGCATGCATCTTTTTTGCGATTGTAAAAAAGATCTCACTATCAGTACAACCCTTTCTATCCAAAAGGTTAGCAGTACTTTCCAACCAAGTAGTATTTTCTTTATTTGCTTCAAAGTTCTTTTTAGCCATATCTACTAAGACCTCACAGCTAAGGTATGGAGCAGCTATGCTAGCAATACTCTCTTCAGCTTGAGCGTAATATTTACCCGTTTTGGGATTACTAGCATTCTTAGAAATAATATTATTTACAGCTGTAAACGCTGTTACTATGTCAGCAGGCGTCTTCTCTCCCTTTTTTTCCAATAAAACAGCAGCTTGCATGTAAGTCACCAATGTACCAGCTTCAGTTCTATCGCCCTGAAGTTCTAACGATTTTTGAGCAGTTGCATAAATTGCCGCCACATCATCTGGTCGATACTTCAACATATCTGTTGCTTTTCTACCTAACACATATCCTTCCTTCCCAAAATTAGCTATTCTATTATCGTATAAAAGAAATAATGAATCAATTAACAATTCTTTCTGGGTTGCATCCTTTTCATTCTTGATTAAGAATTCAATCAAATTAGAACCATCAACGTAACTTCTTTCACTAGCTCCTGGGCAAATCTTATAAACAACTTTCCAATATTTTACAGCGTCTGCATAGGATTTTTGCGTATAGTAACTTCTATACAATGAAATATTCTCTTTACACTTATCAGGTGTAGCACCATAATCTTGAGCAATAGCCATGTTCAATCCAAAAATTGTGGCTACGAGAAATATAATTGCCTTTTTCATTTTTCTTGTATTGGGTTTTAATCGTATTTGCGTTTTATAAACCATCGGTCGTTAATTGTTATTCCTAAGTTAAAATTTAAAAAGTCTTCTTGTACTAATCCATTGGAATTCTCTCCTCTTCTCAGAGCTTCAAATCCAAATGTAAGTGATGAGATACTTTTCTTGAACGGTAGGCTTATTCCAAAATTGATGCCATACTCATTTAATTCTTGATTATTTAGTTTGATATAGGAGTTTGAATAACTAGCTCCAAAACTGTAAGTAATTCTTTTGAAGTAGTCTGAATAGGCATTTTCATTGGGCAAAATCCTAAAAGCAGCGATGACAGTTTGACTATTTACAAACTCCTCTTGTCCTTCAGGTTCTATTGAAGACCAGACCGCATTCAAATAATTCAATTCTAATCCCCAAGACTCCTTTTTTTCTATACTAACGCCAAGTCCAATAGTGGATGGCAATTTAATATTGGTCTTAATAGCATCAACGAATTTAGACGTATCTAGATAACTAATTGACAAATTTGAGCCTCTGTATGATCTAATTAACTGAGTCCTTCTACCAGACAACTTATTTCCCACATCATAAGTCACACCCCCGATGAATGTATATTCTTCTGAAAGTGCTTTTTCATATTGAATCCCCAAATCAAAACTTACATCACTTACCGTAATTCTATCCTTATCAGAACTATTAAAAGCGTAGGTGGTATCCAAAAACTCAATTTGTTTTTCCCTTTCTATTCCTCCAAATAAAAATGAAGTTGTAAACCCAAAAGATAAACCCTCTGCAATATCGAAACCATTTGCTACAAAAACTTTATTGATTCCTCCACTCCCAATATAACTGTAATCTATTCGTCCTTTGTTCTGATTATATTCACTGTAGGAATAATCATAACCGATAGTACTAAGAGGAGTAATACCAAATGTCAGTCCCCACCAATCCTTAATTGGCATAGAGAGTGATAGGTGGTTAAAATAAGTATTATTCCCTTGGGATTTTTGAGTTCCACTAATCGCTTGATAGTTGTCACTTTTAACTGCGACTTCAAATGCAATCATTTTCAGACTAGTCAATGAGGCTGGATTTGCAAAATTTGCAAACCTATCAGATTTTAGTGCGATACCTGCTCCAGCTATTCCGAAATTAGTGTTGAATTGAGGTTTTCTAATTTCACCTATTCCATATCTAGAATAAATAGAATTTGTAGTGGTTTGTGCAAAAACCTGACTACATAGTCCAATCAGAATTGCAAATAGGAAATTTTTAAGAATTATATTGGAGTATTTCATTGAGTCCGTAAAGCACAAAATTTGAGTCCGCAAAGATGCTATTTTTTAGTTCTTTTTCAAAGAATTTAGCATCTCCACCACATAAAATAATGTTAAGTTCACGTGTAAACGTTTGTCTGTAACGATTTATTACTTCCGTTAATTCACATAATGCACCATTTACTGCACCAGACAACATCGCATCTCGAGTATTTTTAGGCAATAATATAGATTTTAAATGTCCATCCCAATCAATTTGAGGAAGCTTATCTGTAAAATGATGCATCGCTTTTAGACGCATGTGGACACCGGGTGAAATTGCCCCTCCAACGAACCTACGGTCGTGAGTTATTAAGTTATAAGTTATACATGTTCCACACGAAATTACCAAAGTGTTGCTGTTAGGGAATTTATATACTGCAGCAACAGCAAGTGCCAACCTATCTATTCCAAGAGTTTCAGGTGTTTCGTAATCAATTGTAAGGGGCAGCAATGATTGATTACTCAACACCATTCCTCTTTCGCATTCATTTTGAAGAAAATTTAAGATATCATCATAATTTCCTTTTACAGAAGAAATAATATAGGCATCAATTGGGAATGTTTGAAACAACTTTTTCCACTCTGCTAACTGAAATGCTTTACTTTCAGATTTATATTCTAGCTTTTGGTCTTCAAAGACTGCAAACTTTAATTTAGTATTTCCTATATCAACAATGATTTTCATCCAACAAATATAATTGAAGTAAAAATAGTTGAAATTAAATTTTTATCAATTAGAATTTTATTAATACATTTGCCACCGCTAACGCGAAAAGGTGCCATAGCTCAGTCGGTAGAGCAAAGGACTGAAAATCCTTGTGTCGCTGGTTCGATTCCAGCTGGCACCACCCAGAAAGCCTCAACTAATTTAGTTGAGGCTTTTTTGTTCCTTGCTCCTGGTAAAACTCCATTTTCAGCCACCAACATCTTATCACCTAATAGATAATCAGCAGTTTTAAACCCTTACGTAAGAATACTTCTTTATTTTAAGTAATTATCATCTATTTGTTAATAGATGATTCCAGAACCTAGAAAGAGTCTGAGGTTAAACCACCATTTTCTTCAGGTAAGCTGAAATTAAAATTGGATATTCAACCTTTTTTATACATTTGTACCTTCCTTAAAACAAAACATCCTCAAAACAGAAATATGAATGCCCTACCAAAGTTCGTTGCAGTCTTATTTTTACTGATTTCCGTAGCTGCTTTCTCAAAAACACCTAACACCTCCACAAGTTTTGAATATCCAACTGTACTGAAACAAGACAGTATTAAGATCGTCGGACTTATATACAACAATCGAAACAAGTTAAGAAAATATACCATTAACATCTACATCAGAAATAGATTATTTAAAACCGTTGAAAGCTCTGCTCGGTATAATTTTGAAACTAATGTTCCAATTAATTCCTATTGCACTATTGAAATTAATGCAAAAGGCTATTACACCAAAAGATTCATTTTCGATACATCTATTCCAGAAAATTACACCAAGCAGATTCCTGAATTCAGTTTTGATATGGATGTTTTTGCCGAAAAAGAATTGGATGGTGTTAATACCTCAGCTCTAGATCTCCCTGTTGGAATTGTAAAATATAATAATAAGAAGGAAGAGTTCGAACACAACAAGTCTTACACGAAAAAGATGAAGAAAGTATACAAAGACTTACTAATCGAATCCCAGATGCAAGATCGAATGCAACTCACCAACTAAAAAAGGGGTAGAAAATATTTTCTACCCCTTTTTTTATAACCCTAACATTATTTTTGTTCTAATTACTTGCCTTAGATTTACTTTTAATTCGATCATATAGTTTCAACATTTCTTTGGTATATGATTTATCGAAGGTAAATGCATTTGCCTTTTCGTCAAAGTAAACCTTAGCTACAGGAAGTAGGCAGAATTCATCGGTAAGAAAGTCCTGAACGCTTACTAAATCAATATCCATCTGAAAAGTGGTCCTATTAATATTTAATGTACTATCTATCATCCCATTTAGAATAATCGATTTCGTTAAGTACCCACTTTTTTCAAACGTAATGGAATAAATCCCATCTAATGTAAGATCTAAACGATACCCTTTTTTATGATCGATATCATTCATGCTTAAAACTTTATTATTCTTAACTACGGTAATTGTGTATTCATCCATTTGAGACTCATTTGACACCACTTTACCATATATTGTAACGACTCCTGCTATGCTTGACTGCGCATATGTATTAAAACTAAAAATTGAGATAGAAAATAAGAACAGGGCTACAAGTATCTTTTTCATTTTTTAAAAAGGTATATTTTTTGACAAATCTAAATATAAATTAAAGAACTAAGATATGTTTTTACTTAATCACTCTCTATCATAGAGTTAAAAGACACTCATTAATTGAGACTGAACATAAAATTATATATATTGTAGAAATATTACACACAAAAATGGATATAAAAAAAGTACTAATCATTGATGACGAAATTGACATTTGTTTACTCGTTAGCAGCATTTTAAGAAAAGAGGGCTATGAAACTACAGTTGCCAACACATTGGCCGAGGGAGAACAAAAGTTTGTAGAATTTAATCCACAAGTTGTTTTTCTAGATTTAAATTTACCAGATGGAGTTGGTTTTTCAATTATCCCTAAGTTAAAAAAGCTCAATGCAGAAATTCGAATAAATATTGTTAGTGCATATGACGGGATTACAGAGCGATCGGAAGCTAAAAAACATGGCATCCAACATTTTATTAGCAAACCATTAAACAGAGATGCTGTAATTCAAGCGATAAAACCTATTTAATATAACTTGTAAATCAATATACTTAAAATCACCAAACATGAAAGAGAAAATTTTAGTAATTGACGATGATACAGACATCTGTATATTGTTAAAGAAATATCTATCAAAAAATGGATATGAAGTTGAGTTGGCATATACAGGAAAAAGTGCTTTAAATTATTTAGAATCAAATGAGGTCGATTTAGCCCTTTGTGATTTTCGATTACCTGACATGGATGGAACAGAGGCTTTGAAGTCTATCAAATCTATTAGACCGAACACAAAAATTATCATCATAACAGGGTACTCTGATGTTAAGACCGCTGTGCAATGCATTAAAATGGGTGCGGTTGAGTATGTAACAAAACCCATTTTTCATGAAGAAATTCTTCATGCTATAAAAAAAGCATTATTAACGAAAGAAGAAATTCCTGCTGAGAAACCTTCAGCTCCAACTAAAACTAAGTCTACAAAGAAAAACACTCCAAATACGATAAATAGAGAATTTGTAACCGGAACAAGTGCTCAATCAAAACGGATTGAACAACTAACCAACCTACTTGCACCAACAGACATGAGCGTAGTCATACAAGGCGAAAGTGGAACTGGGAAAGAGTTTATTGCCAAATCCATACATCAAAAAAGCAAAAGAGCAGAATACCCATTTGTTGCCATAGACTGTGGTGCATTGCCCAAAGAGTTGGCCGCTAGCGAATTATTTGGACACATAAAAGGATCTTTTACTGGAGCAGTAAATAATAAGGTTGGTCATTTCGAATATGCCAATGGTGGAACGATATTTTTAGATGAGATTGGAAATTTATCCTACGACAATCAAGTCAAATTATTGCGTGTACTCCAAGAGAGAAAAGTTAGAAAAATCGGTGACAATAAAGATTTTGATATAGATGTTAGAATAATCGCGGCTAGTAATGAAGATTTGACCGCAGCATCCAAAGAGGGTAAGTTTAGAGAAGATCTATTTTACCGACTTAACGAATTTATGGTTGACCTTTCTCCTTTGAGAGAACGAAAAGAGGATATTGAAGTTTATGCCAAACACTTTTTAAATATTGCAAATGAAGAGTTAGAGAAATCTATCAAAGGTTTTGAAAAAACTGCATTATACAAGCTAAAAAATTACTACTGGCATGGAAATTTGAGAGAACTTAAAAACGTAATAAAAAGAGCCGTTTTGCTCAGCCCAGGTGAGTATATAGAAGAAATTGCTTTGCCAGCTGAGATCATCTCTCCCACATACGACTTCACACCAGACGAAAGTGATGAGGAAACGTTTTCAGATTTAAAATCAGTAGCTGAAGCAGCTGAAAGGAAAGCCATAATAAAAGTTTTAGAACAAGTAGGTTATAATAAAACTAAAGCTGCAAATGTGCTTCAGATCGATAGAAAAACTCTTTACAACAAAATGGAAAGCTATCAAATTGATTTGAAAAATTAATCCAAGTATAAAATTATATTCAGAAAAATATTCAACTAGCAGTATGGTAAACAATGTAAAGCTAACGATAATCGATGATGATGAGGATGACTTTATCCTAACCGAAGATCTATTATCAGACATTGAAGGGTTTCAATTTGAGGTCGATTGGGTAAATGACTTTGAACTTGCAGAAAATCTATTGACTAAGTCTGAATCAGACATTTACCTAATTGATTATCGACTAGGAAAACTATCGGGTTTGGACTTACTAATACACGCAAGAAAAACAGGCTGTAAAAAGCCTATTATCATTTTAACTGGCCAAGGCGATCGAGAGATAGATATGCAAGCCATGAAAAATGGAGCTGACGATTATATAGTGAAATCAGCAATTAATGTCGAAAAACTCGAACGTTCAATTCGTTATGCATTAGAAAGATATCAAACTTTAGAGAAATTAAACCACAGTGAAGTCAAGTACAAAAGTCTCTTTCAAAGGTCTATTGACCCTATTTATATCGTAGACAAAAACCTTAATTTCATTGAAGTAAATCAAGCATTAACCACTTTGTTTGGATACCAAAAGGATGATGTAACCTCACATGACTTAAGTTTTCTATTTGAAAAAGAAAAAACATATGAACGCTTTAAAACTTCCCTCTTAAACAAAGGCCTGATCAAAGATTTTGAAGTCACTCTTCTTCGTTCTGATGGGAAGCAATTGAACTGCTCAATAACTACTATTGTCCTCTTCGACATTAACAATGAAGTAGAAGGTTATCAAGGTATAATTAGAGACAACACCAAACAAAAAGAAAATGAACAACAACTTCTGAGAGCCGAGAAGTTAGGAATGACAGGTAGATTAGCAAGAAGCATTGCTCATGAAGTCAGAAATCCATTAACCAACATCAACCTTTCCCTTGAGCAACTAATGGCGGAATTTCAAGATAACGAAGATGCTTTAATGTACAGCGAAATCATTAAAAGAAACTCTGATCGAATTAATAATTTAATCACTGAATTATTAAATTCGGCAAAGCCCACAAGCGTGGAAATGGATTCCATTGAAATTGACGATTTAATTCCTAAAGTAATCGAATTAGCTGCCGACCGCATTAAATTGCAGAAAATCTCTTTAAAAACAGAATTAAATTGCAATAAAATAACGGCCAATATTGACGCAGAGCAGATGAAAATTGCCTTGCTTAATATTATTATTAATGCGATTGAGGCAATGCCTCCGGACAGACAAGGTGAACTTACCATATCGACTTGTATGGAAAATAATCAAATTTCAATCTCAATCGCTGACAACGGTGAAGGAATAGAGAAAGATAAGCTGAATAATTTGTTTGATGCCTTTTACACTGGAAAACGCACTGGAATGGGGTTAGGCCTTACTACAACTCAGAATATCATTAACGCACATGAGGCAAAAATAGTTGTAGAGAGTGAAAAAGGAGTAGGAACAAAGTTCACTATACTCATTAAACCAAACTAAATAACATGAAAGATATAAGCATAACAGATGCCTACGAAATAATAAGTGAAAAGCTCATTACCTGGGCAACCAATTTTATCGATATGTTGCCCAACATTTTAGTGGCAGTAATCATTCTAATCCTATTTTACTTTTTATCCAAACTTGCTCGAAAAATAACAGGAAAAGTGTTTGGAAAAGTTTCAAGTAACGTATCCTTAGTTAAATTACTTGGCAATACCATCTCCTTAGCCATAGTTGTTATCGGTCTATTCTTCGCCTTGGGCGTTTTAAATTTAGACAAAACGGTTACTTCATTGTTAGCAGGAGTCGGAGTAATAGGCTTGGCCTTAGGTTTTGCTTTTCAAGATACGGCAGCCAATTTCATGTCAGGAATATTTCTTGCTATACAAAAAACCTTCAAGGTTGGTGAAATCATTCAATCTAACGGATATATGGGTGTAGTTAAATACATTAACCTGAGGGCTACTATAATTCACACTTTTCAAGGGCAAGAAGTCATCCTTCCAAATAAAATGGTTTTTCAGAATGCCATTGAAAACTTTTCAGACACCAACAGAAGAAGAGTGGACCTTTCCTGCGGCATCTCCTACGGAGACGATTTGGATAAAGTAAAAGAGATCGCCACTAAGGCTATTCAAGGCAGTGACTTTTTATCGAAAAAAGATCAAGTAGACTTTGTTTACACAGAATTTGGTGATAGTTCTATCAATTTTGATTTAAGGTTTTGGTTGAAAGACACATCTCAAAGTACCTATATGCACGCCAGAAGTGAAGCAATTGTAAAATTGAAAAAAGCGTTCGATGAAAACGACATTATGATTCCATTTCCTATACGCACTTTGGATTTTGGAATTAAAGGAGGTGAAAAACTAAACACCATGCTAAAAAGTAAGATGGATTAAATTTTAACTCAATCTCTTTTTCAAGGTGAATGATTAGGAGTAATTTTACAAAAAACACTAGTTATGTCAAATCAAAAAGTAGCCCTACTCATACTAGACGGATGGGGAATAGGAGACCAATCAAATGCAGATGCAATCCACCATGCAAAAACTCCCTTTATTGATAGTCTATATAAAAAATATCCTCATGCTGAACTTAGAACAGACGGGTTACATGTAGGTCTCCCAGATGGACAAATGGGAAATTCTGAAGTAGGTCACCTCAATATAGGAGCTGGACGGGTTATTTTCCAAGATTTAGTCAAAATTAATAAGGCCATTGACGATAATAGCATTAGTGATAACCTCGTTTTAAAAGAAGCTTTATTTTATGCAAAAGCGGAAAACAAAAAAATACATTTAATTGGATTGGTTTCTGATGGAGGTATCCATTCTCATAGTAAACACTTGAATAAACTAATTGACATCACTGATGCTCATGGATTAAAAGATGTTTTTGTGCATGCATTTACAGATGGAAGAGATTGTAAACCAACTAGTGGCATTGACCACATTAGTCGTCTACTAGAAAAACTCAAATCCTCAAATGCTCAATTAGCTAGTATGGTGGGCAGATACTATGCGATGGATCGAGATAACCGTTGGGAACGCATCAAAGCAGCTTACGACCTTCTGACAACTGGCGTAGGAGCCAAATACAAAGATCCTATAAAAGCCATCACAGATTCCTATGAAAATGGCATTACCGATGAATTTATCAAACCTATAGTTTTTACAAATTCTGATGACGAACCAATTGCCAGAATTGAAAGAGACGATGTAGTCATTTGCTTTAATTATCGTACTGATCGATGTAGAGAAATCACTTTTGCCCTTACCCAAAAGGACATGCCTGAGCATGGTATGATGGGTATTCCGCTTCATTATGTGACCATGACCAATTACGACAGTAGCTTTGATCGAATTAATATCTTATTTGATAAAGACAATTTAAAAAATACCTTGGGAGAAGTAATCTCAAATGCCCAAAAGAAACAGATAAGGATAGCAGAAACAGAAAAATATCCTCATGTTACTTTTTTCTTCTCTGGCGGACAAGAAACTCCTTTCGAAGGTGAAAGTCGAATTATGATACCTTCTCCTAAAGTGGGAACTTATGACCAACAGCCCGAAATGAGCGCACCAGAAATAACAAGCAGTATCATCAAAGAAATACAGAAAGAATCGGCTGATTTCATCTGCCTGAACTTTGCAAATCCAGATATGGTTGGGCATACTGGAGTATTTGATGCAATTGTTAAAGCAGTAGAAACTGTCGATGGGTTAACTAAGCAAATCGTAGAAGAAGGAATCAAACATGGATATAGCTTTATAATTATTGCTGATCATGGTAATGCTGATTATGCCATAAATGCTGATGGTTCTCCTAATACAGCGCATACAACCAACCCTGTACCAGTATTTCTAATTGATAAAAAATATACCGCAATAAGAAATGGTATTTTAGCAGATGTTGCGCCAACAACTCTTAAACTAATGGGAATTGAATGTCCCCCAGAAATGACTGGAAAAATATTAATCCACTAAATTGATTTTTAAATACAATGAAAAACGTTAAAGAATACATAGAAGAAAATAAAGATCGCTTTATAAACGAATTAATAGAACTACTTAGAATTCCTTCCATTAGTGCAGACTCAGCCTACAAAAAAGACACAATGGAAGCTGCCGAAGCAGTTCGTAAAACACTGGAATTGGCTGGAGCAGAGAATACAGAATTATGTCCAACCAACGGATACCCTGTAGTATATGGGGAAAAAGTGATTAACCCTTCTCTACCAACTATACTAGTATATGGTCATTATGATGTTCAACCTGCTGATCCTATTGAGCTATGGGACTCTCCACCCTTCGAACCAGTTATAAAAGATGGAAAAATTTATGCACGAGGAGCAGCAGATGACAAAGGTCAAATGTATATGCATGTTAAGGCCTTAGAAATGATGGTTAAAACAAATCAGTTACCTTGTAATGTTAAGTTCATTATTGAAGGAGAGGAAGAAGTAGGTTCTGTAAACTTAGGAGCCTTCATCAAAGAAAATAAGGATCGGCTAAAGGCGGATATTATTCTTATATCTGACACTTCTATGCTTTCTATGGAGCATCCATCCATCACCACTGGATTGAAAGGGCTGTCCTACTTAGAAGTGGAAGTAACTGGACCTAATAGAGACCTGCACTCGGGAGTATATGGTGGTGCAGTTGCTAACCCAATCAATATTCTCAGCAAAATGATTGCTTCATTGACGGATGAAAATAATCGAATTACGATTCCAGGTTTCTACGATAAAGTAGAAGAAGTAAGCGCTGAAGAAAGAGCTGAAATGGCCAAAACTCCATTTGATTTAGAGGATTATAAAGATCATTTAAAAATAAAAGACATTCATGGAGAAAAAGGGTACAGTACTATAGAACGGACCTCAATTCGACCAACATTGGATGTCAATGGTATATGGGGTGGATATATCGGCGAAGGTGCAAAAACAGTTCTTCCCTCTAAGGCTTACGCGAAAATTTCTATGCGATTAGTCCCTCACCAATCTAGTGAAGAAATTACTGCCTTATTTAAAAATCATTTTGAATCTATAGCTCCAGACAGCGTAAAGGTGGTTGTTAAACCTCATCACGGTGGTGAGCCATACGTAACTCCAATTGATATCCCCGCTTATCAAGCTGCTGCAAAAGCAATTGAAACCACATTCGGAAAGCCGTCAATACCTGTTCGTGCTGGAGGTAGCATACCTATAGTAGCTCTATTTGAAAAAGAATTAGGTTTAAAGTCAATTCTACTGGGTTTTGGATTGAATTCTGATGCTATTCACTCACCAAACGAACATTACGGAATATTTAATTTCCTAAAAGGGATAGAAACAATTCCTTACTTCTTTGAAAACTTTTCACAATTAAAAGATTAAAAATTGAAAAATAACTCCTCTAAAGTAGTCTTAATGATTGTATTCATTTTGGCTACTTTCTTTACCTCTTGTTCAGGCTTTGAAGAAGTTGAACTTTCGTCTATCCAATCTGTAAAAATGGCTGGAATGACCGGAAATAAAGTTGATTTCGTGGTCAATGCAGAAATATACAATCCCAACTCATTTGGAGTCTCAGTTGTTGGTGCTGATTTAAATATACAAGTGGAAGGAATCGACCTTGGCTCTACGTCATTGGGAGATTCCTTTAAAATTGATAAAAAAAGTAAAGAAGTGCATGAAATTCAATTCAGTTTAAACATTTCTAAACTTCCACTTTCAGCCATCCCTAAATTACTAAGTTTGGCTTCTTCAGGACGTTCAGATGTCAAAGTAAAAGTAGATGGCAATATAAAAGGACGGGCCTTTTTAATCACTAAAAAATTTCCTGTCGCTGAAGAAGAAAGAGTTCCACTAAAATTTTAACGATATAGGCTTACAGTACCTTTAAAAACATGAGATTTTCCGGTAAAATCTTTTAATTCAGCGATGTAAAAATAAGTTCCTGAATCTGACTTTTGACCATCCACTCGTCCATCCCACCCTAGTTCTAATGCATTGGATGTAAATATGGTTAGCCCCCACCGATTTAATATAGAAACTTTATAATCAATTACCCCACAAGCGATTGGCCGAAGTATATCGTTTATTCCATCTCCATTGGGTGTAAAAATATTCGGAAAAACAAATTCAAATACGTCATATACTTCAATCAATTTGATGGTAGTATCTGAACAAGAAAATTGATTTTGAACAATTTGAGTCACAGGATAAAACCCTACATCTGAGTATCTATGATTAACAATACTATCGTAACTTACAAATCCATCACCTAAAGATAAATACCTTTTCGTCCAAGCCGATGAAGCGTCTATAAATACAAATTGGGCATCTTTTATAGAACGTGACGTATCTGAGGATATGAACCCAGAATTCGGTCTTGGAAACACAACAACTGCAGAGTCCAAAGATTTATACAACGTATCAATGCATTTTTCAGAAGTTCTGATTTGAAGGAACACATTAAAAATACCGGTAGTATCATATTGAACAATAGGACTTGGCAAAGATGAAGTATCACCATTCCCAAAAAACCATAAATAAGAAATATCTGAAACTGCTGTCGATTGGTCTATGAATTGAACTTGGTCTGGAAAGCAAATAGTATCATCTAAAACAACAAAATCTATAGTTGGATTTGGATAAACCTCTGCATATAATTCTAAACTATCAGCACATCCACTCTCCTCCACAATTAACTGAACTGGAAAACGTCCAGTTGTGTCATAAGAAATGGTATTACTTTGACTATTGCTTTGACTTATAGATGATCTGTCACCAAACTGCCAACTGAATGTGGCTTGACTATTAAAATTTCCAGTTGCAGCAAAGTTAAACTTATTGCCGTTGAAGCATTGTGGATCACCAACAATAAAATACGCCTCCGGTTTTGGCACTACATCAATTGGTTGGAGAGCTATCTTAAAAGAAGTGTCAATACATCTGTCCTTCTGATCTATCCTTAAAGAGATAGAATAACTCCCTGGTGTTGTATACTGCTTAGTTGGATTTTTTAACGTTGAAGTCGTTCCATCACCAAAATCCCACAAATATCCCACATTAACGGCATCTGTGATAGAGCTATCAGTCAGTATTACATTTACAGGAGTACAATTATTGATTACGCTAGCTCCAAAGTTGGCAATGGCATTTCCGCCCAAGTCAATTGTTTTCTCGACACTATCCACACATTTACCTTGGGTGGTGATAAGTTTTATATTTTTTAACCCTGAGGAGTTATAACTAATATTGTTGACTGTTTGACTAGTAGAAGATTGTATGGAAGCAGAACTCCCAAAGTCCCAATTAAAAGTGGCGTAGTTTTCAAAAACTCCTTTCACAGCAACATCAATATTATTGGTATCTGTACATTGAAATGGATCTAAATCAAAATCAACAGCTAACGAACCGTATACTTTATAGGTTACAATAGATGTATCATCACACAAAGCTCCTGGACCCGCTATTAACGTGATGTTATAAGTCCCAGTATCAGGATACGTAAATGTAGGTGAAGTTAGATTGGAGGTATCACTTAAAATACCAGGCACTCCAAAATCCCAATGAAAGCGATTAGAACCTGAACTTAAATTATTAAAAGTAATCGTTAATCCATCACACGCCGCAGTTTGAGATTGGACTGCAGATATAATCAATGGATCACAAGGAGCAGTGTTAATGGTAAAATCACGCTTAACCGTACTCAAGATTATCCCATTACGATATTCAGTTACACAGACACCTACCACATAATTACCAATCTGCGTAGGTGTTCCAGTAATTAATCCAGTAGCTGAATCAATTTTAAAAGTTGGGTTAGCAGGAAGAGGATTTTGAGCATTGAAACCATTGACATAGGCCACATTAAAGTATGGAGGTGGTGGCGAGTAATCAGCCACATTGGTATTGCTCAACCCACTGAAAGGGCTACAAAATTCATACACCAAGGAATCTCCATCAATGTCAATTGCACTGTGATCAAATACAAATGGTCGATTCGCACACACTCCTACTGGAGGAAAATCTATAAATTGTGGAGAGTTATTACAAATTATTGAATTGCTTGATGGAATTTGTGTAGTTAATGTAATCCCTTGTGTCCCTGGTTGACTTAAATTGTCTAATATCGGCGAGCGACAACATCTGGCATAACTCACAGTATATCCTGAACTATTATTTCTTAAGGTGAGTGTGGTCCTATAAATTCCTTCTTCAACGCAAACAGTTGGTAATGTCACCAAACAGGGGTCTGAAATAGCCAAGGGAATAGTATCCCTTGAAATTAATGATAAATCTTCTTGTTCAAGTATTAGGGTATTATTATCGTATACAGCAAGTCTTAACGGATCGTCAAAATCTGCTCTATTTGCTCCAACCGGAAATTCACAATCTCGGTATACCTTAATTATTACTTCATACTCGGTAAAAGCTGACCCTGAGGGACCAATACAATTATACACGATTTCTCCACCAATAATATGACCCGCTTTTAACTTTAAAAATGGGCTTAATATAAAAGTGAACAAAAAGAGATAATAGAGCTTTTTCATCAATTGATAGTGCATTTCAATTGGTAAAGTTAAATAATTAACCCCATTCAAAAATCATAAGGTGAAAGGGATACGTAACTTTGTAAAATCAAAAAACATTTAATCATGGAAGAGGCAAGGATGCATAACAATCAACTTATCAACGAAACAAGTCCGTACTTGTTGCAGCATGCCCACAATCCTGTAGACTGGAGACCTTGGAATGCTGAGACATTGTCATTAGCAAAAAGTACAAACAAACCTATCATTATCAGCATTGGCTATTCTGCTTGCCATTGGTGTCATGTGATGGAACATGAATCTTTTGAAGATGAATCAGTAGCCGAGCTAATGAATCGTCATTTTATTTGTATTAAAGTAGATCGAGAGGAACGTCCTGATATTGATCAAGTATACATGAGCGCTGTTCAATTAATGACTGGTCAAGGTGGGTGGCCACTCAACTGTGTCGCCTTACCTGATGGCAGACCTTTTTATGGTGGAACTTATTTCAAGAGAGATCAGTGGATGAATGTATTGAATCAATTGGCTGACTTATTCAAAAATAACTACCCAAAAGTATTGGAGTATGCAGAGAAGTTGACCAAAGGAATGCATCAATCAGAATTGATTGAAAAGGTGGAAGAAGCTCCAACTTTTAAGCGGGAAGACATTATTTCCACAATAGAAGAATGGTCTAAATCTTTCGATCCAGAAAACGGTGGCCCCAATAGAGCTCCAAAATTCCCAATGCCTAGCAATCTTGAATTTCTGATGTATGCCAACTATTATGCTCCAAATGCTAAACTAGAGGCTCATATCGACTTAACCCTAGAAAAAATGGCAAAAGGAGGAATATACGACCAAATCGGTGGTGGATTTGCCCGCTATTCGGTTGATCCGATATGGAAAATACCCCACTTTGAAAAGATGCTTTACGACAATGCTCAATTAATTAGTGTTTATTCCAAGGCCTATCAACTCAAACAAAACCCTTTATACAAACAAGTTATCATTAAAACCATTCATTTTATAACTACAACTCTTATGCACCCTGAGGGTTATTTTTACTCTGCGCTAGACGCTGATAGCGAAGGTAAAGAAGGCAAATATTACATCTGGACAAAGGAGGAGTTAAAACAAGTGGCTGGAGAAGATTTTAAAATAATTGAACAATACTACCACATCAACTCCTATGGATATTGGGAAAACGGTAATTACATTTTGATGCGAAACCTATCAACTAATGAAATTTCAAACTCCCTCAACCTTACAAAAAAGACCATCGAAGAAAAGGTAAATTCCTTTAATCAACGACTATTAATTGAACGAAAAAAAAGAGAGGCACCAGGTTTAGATGACAAAACGTTAACCTCTTGGAACGCTTTAACCATATCGGGTCTATTGGATGCCTATAACGCACTTGGTGAAAGTCGCTACCTAGAATTAGCTATCAATTGTGGTGAATTTATCATTTCTAAATTACTTAAAGCTGATGGAAGCCTATGGCATAGTTTTAAAAATGGTCAATCTACCATTCAAGGCTTTTTAGAAGATTACGCTTTTACAAGCCAGGCATTCCTACAACTTTTTGAAAACACTGGAAATCAAAAATGGTTGACTCATGCTAAATCATTGACCAATTACTGCTACACTAATTTTTATGACTCTTCAAATGGAATGTTCTTTTTCACCGATTTGCAAGACGACCCACTTATCTCAAGAAAAATTGAATATATGGACAATGTAATTCCAGCTTCCAATTCTGCTTTAGCACTAACACTTTTCAAATTAGGACATGTTTTAGCAGAGGAAAAACATTTAATAACTTCCAAACAAATGTTAGAAAACGTTCATCATCAAATTAATCAGTTTGGAAGCGCTTTTTCCAATTGGGGAATACTATTGATACATCACTTAAAACCATTCTATGAAGTGGCGATAATTGGCAAAGACAGTAAGACAAAATATGCCTCATTGATGAAAGAGTATATACCGAACAAAGTTGTAGTAATAGCAGATACAGCATCAAACTTAGAACTACTTAAAAATAGATTTGTAGAAAATAAAACCTACCTCTACGTTTGTACGAACAAAACCTGTAACCAACCAACGGAATCTGTTAAAACAGCTATTGAACAACTTAAAAAATAAAAGCCCTCTGAAAACGATTTTTGCCTTCATTTTAACTTCAATCATTCAACTTGGATACTCACAATTGGTACTACCGGTTGAACATTTTTTTAAAGACTATAACTCATTTAACGTTGATTTTATTAAAAAAAATAAAATACGTTCCATCCAACTTACCTACTCCGAAAAGATGGATGGTGAAATAATCGTCAGTAAACCTGCAATCAAGCGATTTTACTTTAACCAAGAGGGTGGACCTACTAAAGAGGTATATATTGAATCTAGAGGAATTTATAAAGATAGCAGCACCATTTATTTTAAATTTAATGCCTCAAATCTATTGCACGAGGAACTGATAACATATCAACGTGAAACGATTAAAAGAGCATTTAATTACAATGCTAAGAATAGAGTTCAATCAATCGTCACAACAAAGCACTATAAAGGGCAGGAAGACACGGTTTCAATCGAGCGATACAAGGAACCATATAGTGATGAGTCGTTTGCCAAACGCATTTATTTAAATTCTGAAAACAGACCTTACCTGGAGGAGCGACTGTATTATGAAAACAATCGTATTATTCGTGAAGAAAAGGATCTAATTATAACTTCAAAATCTTCTACTAAATCATGGTCCTACAAGGGTCATCTAATCGATAAAATCGAGTATTCAAATTACATTAACCGTAATGAAAAAGGAGTTTATCAATTTGAATACGTCAATCAAAACCACTTAGAATATGCCTATCTATTTATCGAAGGTGAACTAGAAAAAAAGTTAGCTTTTGTTTACTCACCTGACGATTCCGACCATTTGGAAGCATTGGTAATTCGTTATGAGCAAGAAGGAAAGATTGAAATTATTCAACTGGAGTATACCTATTATTGATCATTTTTAAGTCCAAGGGTCAGTTCAGTGTATTTGTAGGCATCATACTTTTCTAGCTCTTCTGCTACTTCATTGTTCCATTCTATCTGTTTACTTATAAAACGAGAAAAATTACTTTCAGCATCATAGCGTTCCTGCATTTTCTTGTACTCCCCTGCCCAGTAGTGTTTCATTATCGACTTCATTACTGCTTCAGCATTATCTACAGTAACATCTGCCTCAATAAGTGCTTTCACTATCTTCCTCCGGATTAACTCTGCAATATCAAAGTGAAGCTGTTCATGCTGTAGGAGCAAGTTGTTTTTGAATTTTGGGACAACCCACGACTTTGAACGAATAAAACAAGCATTTATATTAACCGTTACTCTTCCATCGCTATAGGTTTCGAATCCGTAGGGTATGGCAATATTTGAGAGCGCGGCAGATTCTTGCGACTCAGGTGGTGTTCCCTGAAAATCTGACCATTCTAGCGTAAAAGTCTTGTTCCAATAGATATGATCATTCTTCTCATCATTTTCCTGAGAAAATGCAGAATAAGAGATGATTATAAAAGAAAACAAGGTTAATAGTTTCATCTTAAGTGTAGCTTTAGCTATCAAATATAACGAATTGTCCTTTTGTATGGTTTAAAAATAAATCCTGTCTAGAGGAGTTTTTTGGGAGTAGTTGCCAAAAAGTCTTTCAAATAAAACGGTTCAAAATACGCAACATCTTCAAATTCGGACAATTCAAACTTCAGTTTCGCTAACATTCCTAATTCTATCGCAGATGGAAAAATCGCCTCTAAACGTATAAAACTAGGATGAGTAAGAACTCCTTGACACTTTTCTGCACCATCTCCAAAATAGAACACTTCTTTACTATGCAATTCACCGAAACTTTCTTCACCGATAATTTGGGCTGAAACAGGGACAATTAGATTCAAATCGAAATCATAAACCCCACAATAAACCTCCATTCTTCTGGCATCAATCATAGGAAGATAGTAAGCGTCTTCATTTTTTACAGAACGATAAGCTCTTAAACTCATCGCCTTTAGCGTATCCACAGCAATTAATGGAATACTTAGAGCATAACAAAAGCCCTTAGCAGTAGAAACTCCAATTCTCAACCCAGTATAGGATCCAGGGCCTTTACTAACGGCGATAGCATCTAATTGATTAAATTCAATAGCAGTTTCCTCTAATAATTCTGCGATAAACTGATTGAGTAATTCAGAGTGTGAATAGGCACCCGATTGCTCCTTCACTCCTAACAATTCCCCATCTTTATGCAATGCTACAGAACACACCTTCGTGGCTGTCTCCAGAGATAATATTAATGCCATAATTAATCTTCCTTTCGTTCAAAAAGTTGCTCTTTTGAAACCTTCCTTACCTTACTTTTATTCTTTAATGACTTAGAAATAGCGGTGTAAGGTCCTGTAATAACATCAGCGTTTTCATCTAGTTCTGACTTTATTTGAATGTATTTTGTGTCTTGAATTCCTGTTTTCACATTCATTTGAATGGCTTCTCCATTTTTTATTACGAAAATACACTCTACCAGTTCTTTATCTCCATTTTTATCCTCCTTTGTTGAATCCTCTCTTGTAGTAACAGATTGGATAGGAAGCGAAAGAACATTGTTTGCTCGTTTGGTTTGAATCTCCACATTAGCAGACATACCGGGTCGAAAAGGTGAGGAGTTTGAATCGGCATTTTGAATTAAGTCTGAATAACTATTACTAAGTATTCTAATTTTTACATCAAAATTGGTCACTTGATCTATACTTGATCCTACTGTATTGGCGGAATTAGCTATTTCCGTAACTACACCTTTGAACTTCCGATCTAGATAAGCATCTACTTCAATAAGCACCGTATCTTCTCTACTTACACGAACAATATCATTTTCATTGACATCCACATCAACCTCCATGGTAGATAGGTTAGCCACAGTTAAAATTTCTGTACCAGCCATTTGAGCTGTACCTACAACTCTTTCTCCCTTTTCTTTACTTAAGTTGATGATAGTCCCGTCCATTGGCGCATATATTGAAGTTCTTCCTAAGTTCTCCCTAGCTTCCTTTAAACTTGCTTCTGCACTTTTTATATTGTACAATGCAGCTTGAGCACTCTGCTCTGCTGCTAGGACTTCTGCCTCACTTACTTCAAAAGACGATTTTGCATTATCGTATTCAGCTTGAGAAATTACCTTGTCTTTAAATAACTTCTCATTACGTTCGTAACTAGCCTTAGCGTTGACAAATTGAGACTTAGACTGAGTTAATCTCGCTTTAGAGCTAGAATAGTTTGCTTTAGCGGTATTAACGGCTGCTTCTGCCCTTCCCAAAGCAGACTCTACCAAGTCCGGGTTAATTTTTAAAAGCAAATCGCCCTGCTTTACATAATCTCCTTCCTTAACTGCCATTTCAATAATTTCTCCAGAAACATCAGAACTAATTATTACCTCAACTTCTGGTTGTATTCTTCCACTTGCTGAAACCGTCTCTATAATGGTTCTATAAGATGGATTTTCAGCAGTCACTTTATACTCAATTCCTTTTCCTTTTTTCATTACAACAGCAATCACCAATAAAACTGAAACTGCAGCAACTAAAATCCATATTATTTTCTTCGATTTCATTTTCTTATAAATTCTTTAAACTAATGGTTTTTCCTTGATAAAATTCAAGCACTTGAGTTTTAAATATATATTCATATTTGGCTTGTAAGAGATTGGACTGAGACTGAATTAGTCTATTCTTTTCGTTGCTAAAATCGAATGAATTTAACAATCCAACATTAAATCTTTCCTGTGTGTATTTAAAGGACTCTGTTAAGGCTTTTACCGATGCACTTGCAGACTCATAACGCTTTGAGGCTGCTGCTGCATCAAGGTAGGCCGATTCTATTTGTTGTCTCAATTGCAACTTAGTGTCTGTTAAATCAAGCTCTGCTTGCTCTAACCTAATTTTAGATCTAGATACATTACTTCTTGCTGCCATTCCATTGAATATAGGAACGGTTAAACTCACGCCAATAGAGCTATTAATATTATCACGAAGTTGATCATTAAAGGATTTATCTTGAAACTGAGGAATAGTGGTTGGAGACAGTACAGGTGTGTTTGAACCTTGAACTACATCTCCATTGGGTTGAAGACCTAAATCAGTAATACCAACTAATTCTTGGCTCACACCAGAATAACCTGTTCCATATGATCCGCTTAATGTAATTCTTGGTGAATAAGCCCCGCGAGAAGCTTTTAAAGTTTGCTCGGCTGCTACAAGTCGATACTGTGAGCTTTTAACTTCAGGCATTATTGTTAACGAATTTTCGTAGATAGCACCAGGAGTACTCAACATTTTGCCTTTATCTATATTATCAATAGAAGGTTCAACTACTTCAAAATCCTCAGAAGATTCGATTAATAACAATTGTCTTAGATTTAACAGCGATAGGTCGAGCTGATTTTTAGCATTGATTCGGTTTAATTCTTCTTGAGCTAACTGCGCTTCAATATCATATTGGGCTCCTTGTGGCTGACTACCTGCAGCAACTAACTTCTCAATTCGCTGAGCTTGAATCTTAGTTACTTCTAGTTGGCTCTCAGCGTTTCGAAGCAATTCTTTATTGAATAAAATCTGTAAGTAGAGATTTGCAACATTCAATGAAATATCATTCTTCATCTTTTGAAGATCCGATTCAGCGGCTTGCAGTTCAGTTTTATTTGCTTTGACTGTATTTAATGTTTGAAAGCCATTGAATAACGTAACCTGTGCGTTCAAAAAGAAACTATTTGAGCGAACTGTTGTAGTAGCAAACTGGTTAGTAAAGGGGTCAATTGTTTGCCCAAAGTTATAGGTATTGCTTGCAGATCCGTTTAATGAAGGTAAACGCCCATACTGAGACTGAGACAAATTCACCGCTGAATTTTCTAGATTAAGACTGGTCCGCTTGATGGAAATATTTTGTTCTACCGCATAGCTAATGCACTCTTCCAGCGTCCATTTTTTTTGGGCGTTTACCGTTGAAGTTAGCACAAAAGCCAATACAAATACAGCAACAGAACGCATATGATTCAGATGTTTCATTCAACAAGATTTTAAAATTCTGAATATAAAAGTAGTCCAAAAAAGCTGTAATCATAGAATACTTTTACAATCGGCAAATCGACAAATTAAATGGTATTGAGACCATTTAAACGCATTCTACTTAAATCGTCTTGCCACTAGCAATTTTAAAGAAGTGACTAGTTCATTTTCTAAATCCCATGCGTATTTTGAGGCCAAATCACCATTAAAATAATTAAAAGCTTCCTCAGCATTAGATTTAGAATTCAATTCTTTTAAGGCAGTTCTAAAGTCTTCCATATTGCCTCCAAACAATTCATTGGAGTATAAGTATCGCTCATTTAGACCAATTGCAGTCGTTAAATCAGATATTGGCTGTCTTTGTAATTGGTCTACCACACTATTCTCCTCCTTACCTGATAGCTTTGTGTTTAAGTCTTGGAAGTCAACTTCGTATGGAGTAGGAGTTTTTACAGCTTCAACTGCTTCTTTAGGCAATTCTTCATCCTTCGGAATTTCAATGGGTTCATCTATTTCATCCACTATTTGATCTTCTACAAATGATTCAAATGTCTTTGTTTCTTCTTTTTCAAATTCTCCTTCTTCAGGCGCAATGATTTCAACCGTCTTTTCCATTCTTTCAGTTCGACTTTCCTCTGCATGCTTCGCCTTTTCTACTACTTGCTCAGAAAATTCAGATTGCCCCTCTACTTCTAATAGGCTTTCTATTGAGTCGTATTCAACTTTAGACAATTCATGTTTAAGCACAATCATCTCCTCATATAGCTTTGAAATCTTTGACAACAGAACGCTTAATTCTAAGGTTGGCAATGTATGACTGACTGTCAACCGGTCAGAATGCTCTTTAATATTGTCCACTAGGGCGGTTAATTCCTTACGCTTACCTTGAATATCCATAGTTGTTTTTAATCTTGAAGAAAATAAAAGTTTAATGATACTTTTGCAAAAGTAATCAATAGCTATTATCTCATATAATTTGACTGCATGTTTCTTGAAAACACAATAAATCCGAAGAAAAAAAAGGGCTGGATAGAAGTTATTTGTGGTTCTATGTTTTCTGGAAAAACCGAAGAATTAATTCGACGATTAAAACGCGCAAAAATCGCAAAACAAAAAGTAGAGATTTTTAAACCAGAAATAGACACCAGATACGACGAGATTGCAGTAGTTTCTCACGACTACAATCAAATACACTCCACCCCTGTACCTGCTTCAGCAAACATCCCACTATTGATTAATGATGAAGATGTTGTGGGAATAGATGAAGCCCAGTTTTTTGATATGGGATTAGTCGCTGTTTGCAATCAATTAGCGAACAATGGCATTAGAGTAATTGTTGCAGGATTAGATATGGATTATACTGGAAAGCCATTTGGCCCAATTCCCGCTTTGCTTGCAACTGCAGAGTATGTCACTAAGGTTCATGCCATTTGTGTCAATTGCGGAAATTTGGCCAACCACTCTCATCGAATCACAGACAACAACAAACTAGTAATGCTTGGTGAAACCGATAGCTACCAGCCGCTATGTAGGGATTGTTTTACGCTTGAAAACAATTTTAAGAACAAGAAAGAATAGAGACAAAATAATATGAAACCCAAAGGTTACAGTAGTATAGAATTGAGTAATATTTGTAAGGGCACTCACGAAGGAGTCACTACAGTAGTAACTCATATACTAATTGATAGCCGTGCGCAACAAGAGTATTCCGACTCCATGTTTGTTGCTTTAATTGGTCAACGACAAGACGGACATCAATACATTGAGGAAGCTTACCAAAAGGGAGTTCGTTCATTTTTGATTTCTAGATCTCAGATTATATCCGATCAATACGAAGACGCTAATTTTATTGTTGTACCTGACACATTGAAAGCACTTCATCAAATTGCAAGTTTTCACAGAAGTCAATTCAAGATTCCAGTAATCGGAATTACAGGAAGTAATGGCAAGACAATTGTCAAAGAATGGACATTTCAAGTTTTAAAAGAAGTATATCAGATTTGTAGAAGTCCAAAAAGTTATAATTCTCAAGTAGGGGTTCCTTTGTCGGTTTGGCAACTTACCAGCAGTCATGATTTAGCTATTTTTGAAGCAGGAGTATCTCAACCAAATGAGATGGAATGTCTAGAGCGGATGATTCAACCCAACATTGGTATTTTCACCAATATTGGAAACGCTCACGCTCAAAACTTCGAATCGCAAGAGAAGCAGATAATAGAGAAGATTCAATTATTTAAAAACTGTAATCAATTAATCTACTGCAAGGATCATCATGCTATTGATATACAGATTGCGAAGACAATTTTTAGCCAACCTATTGAGTTAATCACTTGGTCAAGAGAAAAAAGTAATGTGAGTTTACAAATAACTTCCATCACCCATTCGAATAAAAAATCATTAATCAAAGGAATTTATAAAGGAGAAGACGTAGAGATCAATCTGCCTTTCAAAGACAGTGCATCGCTGGAGGATGCAATACATGTTTGGCTATTGTGCCTTACCTTTTCAATAGATACAGCTATTATCTCAGAAGGAATGAAATCCCTCACTTCCATTGCAATGCGGTTGGAACTAAAAAAAGGCATTCATTCTTGCACATTAATTAACGACAGTTATAATTCTGATATTACCTCTCTTAAAATCGCCATCACCTATTTAAAACAACAGCAACAACATCCACAACATACCCTTATATTGTCTGATATACTTCAGCATTCTGAATCAACAGACAAGCTATATGCGGAAATCTCAGACTTACTTAATCGAAACAAAATTGACCGTCTGATTGGTATTGGACCCGACATCCAAGCGCAGAAACATTTATTCCAAATTCCGACGGAGTGCTACCCTGATACCATAAGCTTCTTAAATTCTATTGATCAAATCAAATTTTACAACGAAGCAATATTGATCAAAGGCGCGCGAAAGTTTGAATTTGAAAAAATTACCGAAAGATTACAAGAGAAAGGACATAACTCTACACTAGAGGTCAACTTGAATTACTTAATTGATAATCTCAATTATTTTAAGTCTATTCTAAATAGCAACACCAAGCTAATGATAATGGTGAAAGCTTTTTCTTATGGAAATGGCACACATGAAATCGCAAATATCTTAGAATATTATCGTGCTGACTATCTTGCTGTAGCCTATACCGATGAAGGAATCGCATTACGCAATCAAGGAATAGCCTTACCAATAATGGTTTTAAATCCTGAACCACAAAGCTTCGACAGCCTAATCAGACATCAACTTGAAGCAGAAATATACAGCTTGAGAAACTTAAGACTTTTCTTGGAAAACCTTGACCGCAACACCTACTTTCAAGATCCGAACCAAGCAGTTAAAATTCATTTAAAAATGGATACAGGTATGCGTCGATTAGGTTTTGAACAAGAACAGTTAGATGAGTTAGTTGAACTTTTAAAAGCGAATCCTCAAGTCAAAGTAGCCTCTGTATTTTCTCATTTAGCAGCAAGCGATGAACAAGAGAAGGATGACTTTACGCAGCTTCAATTTGAACGATTCAACACAATGACTGCAAAAATAGAGCGATCGCTTGGATATTCATTCTTAAAACACATCCTCAATTCCAGTGGAATTTTAAGATTTCCAGATCAACAATTTGATATGGTTCGACTAGGTATTGGGTTATATGGTATTAGTAACACTCCAGAACATAAAGCAATTCTTAAACCTGTCAATAGATTAATAGCACATATTTCTCAAATTAAACACCTAAAGAAAGGAGAGACAGTTGGCTACGGACGACGAGGAGTCATGCCAACAGATGGAACAACAGCCACCATTCCTATAGGCTATGCAGATGGATTTAGTAGATTGTTGGGAAATGGCAATTGGCAAATAGAAGTGAACGGTAAGCTCGCTCCAACAATAGGCTCAATTTGTATGGACATGTTAATGATAGACATTACAGGTATAGAAGCTGAAGAAGGCGATGAAGTAGTAATTTTTGGCGAAAACAATACCATTTATGACTTGGCTAAAGCCAGAAATACCATACCTTATGAGGTTTTGACAGATATAGGAAGTAGATTGAAACGCGTTTTTTACTTGGAGTGATTAAGCCGATCTGCTAGCGCTTTAATTCTATTTCTTAAGTAGGATCTATCTAGTTTATATTTTACTCCAGTATAATCTTTAGAAGCCTCTATGGCTCTCATTAAATTGAATTCGTGTTGATGTTCGAAATAATATTTCTTCTCATATTTTAACTTTTCAGCAAGGTATTCTTGTTCCGTCTGACCTGGGGTAGGAACCAAAATAGCATTCTTACCTAAGGCGGCTAGATCCATTATGGAACTGTAACCACTTCTGCATACAATATGCTTAGAGTTGGCCATTTCAACTTCTAATTCTTTCGCCGGCAAAAAGGATTTTACTTCGATATTAGATTGAAGCCTTAACGGGTTTATAGTTTCAGGAAGCCCTCTCACTAACAGTACATTCCCTTCATAATTTTGGATTTGGTTTAAAACAATTTCTTCAAATTGTGTTCTAGTGGGCTCTGGGCCGGATAGCACAATAGTTAAATCTCTCGTATAGTTTTGATTGGCTGTGGCAAATCCAGAGAATCTTGAAATAGGCTGAATATAATGTACATTTTCTAGGTCAGTATCTCCATGAGACAAGTTACCTGAAAGATTATCTTTAGAATCGAAGTCTGGCACCCAAGTTTCCTGAAAATTTTTTACTCTTCCAGCAGTGAAAGCTTTCAAAGCACGCTTCCCCATTGGAGCTTGGATAAAGAGCTGATGAGTGATCAAAATAGAAGGAATCCTTTCGGAATAGGCACCATATCTATTGTCAGAAATAATAGCATCTATCTGATAACTATCGATAAAACTTTCTAACAACAAATGCTCCTCTTTTAACCATCTAATTAAATTTGGCGCTTTAAGTAACATGAATAAAGCCATCCCGATACGTTTAGGATACTTAATTTCAGGACCTGGATAGGAAAGAAATTCTTTATCGGGAAATTGATTCTTTAGTAATTGGAGCGGAGCTCGATCTGCAGCTATAACTACTTCAAATCCCATTCGATCCAACTCATGAATAACAGGAATACACCGAGAGGCATGACCCAAGCCCCAATCTAAAGGGCAAACCAAAATACGTTTCTTAAGAGAATCTACTTTCATGTGCGAGTTTCAAATTTAAGAATTAGAATTTACCTTTGCTAAATGTTAGCATTGATTACTGGAGCAACAAAAGGTATCGGCAGAGCTATTGTAGAATCACTCTCTAAAGAGGGCTATGACATCATTGCAATTTCTTCTTCCAAAGAAAACCTAGAGACATTAAAAAACGAGATTGAATTAAAGTATAGAAATCAATGTTATGTAATAGCAGGAGATCTAACATCCTCTGCATCAAGAATAGAATTGATTAAAAACCTGACTCCACATCTAGAAAATATTCATGTATTAGTGAATAATTTTGGAAAATATAGTGTTGGAAATTTAGAAGAAGAATCATCCAACTCCATTCAAGAATTATTCCATGCAAACTTTTTGAGTGCTTTCGAGATTAGCCAAGCACTAATTCCTTTTTTTAAAAAGAATAAGAAAGGATACATCTTCAATATATTGTCTGTTCTAGCCAAAGAAGTAAGAACTGCAGCTGCAGCCTATACGATCAGTAAGCATGCATTGAAAGCTTTGAATGACTTATTACGAGAAGAACTTCGTCCATATTCAATTAAAGTTTGTGCCATCTATCCAGGCTCTGTGAATACCCCTTCATGGGACGGTATTTCTGCGAATCGGGAAAGTATGGTTCAACCAAATGACATTGCCGATTTTATTAAAAATAGTGTCGCTGGAAGTAAGCACTCTTTTGTAGAAGAAATCACCTTCCGGCCATTAGACCCTTCACTTTAAGCATGTAATCTATAGCCTACACCTTTTATGGTTTGGATATATCGCTTTCCTATTTTCTCTCGAATTTTTCGAATGTGAACATCAATGGTTCTACCTTGAACAATGGCACCCATCCCCCAAACCGAATGCGTAATTTCTTGCCTTGTAAAAATTTTCTGTGGCTTTGCCGATAACAAAGAAAGTAGTTCAAACTCTTTTTTGGGTAAATAGATTTCACGATCGTTTTGAATAACAACATATCGCTCCCTATCAATAACAAAGTCCTCTGTTCTCAACTCATCCCTTTCGTTATGCAGCCCAATTTCATTTCCCTTTCTCCTAAGTAAAGCTTTTAACTTTAAAGCTAATATTCTAGCTTGAACAGGACTCACTAAAAAATCGTCTGCCCCCGAATCTAACCCAGCAATTTGGGTAAAATCTTCCTTTTTCTTTGAAATTAAAACCACAAAAACAGAACTCAATTCCTGATGATTTTTTATTTCATAACACATTTCTATCCCATCTCCTTCAGCCAACTCTACTGGGATAAAAATAATATCAGGTGGTTTAGCGACAGCCTGATTCAATAAATCTTCATGATCTTCTACCAATGTAATTTCAAATCCAGCTTCTACCAGAGATTTTTCAATCGAAGTGGTGGAATGAAATGGGCTTTTTACAATTAATATGGAGGACTCAGACTTGCTCATAATACAATTACAAACCTATATTTTAATCCTACTCTTTACGTTAATTTAGTTTTACTATAATTAAAAGGTGTCATTAAT